>Ga0265327_10000174_pt1 | contig 138922 bp, 115 predicted proteins | sample 41621metaG_FD_202089 | JGI IMG/M metagenome (GOLD analysis project Ga0265327, IMG submission 202089) | Rhizosphere microbial communities from Carex aquatilis grown in University of Washington, Seatle, WA, United States - 4-16-21 metaG | ecosystem: Host-associated > Plants > Roots >... | reverse complement strand
TGGATGGCTGATAGTCGATTCATCTTGATTCAAGCAGGGGTGACGGCGAGCACCTTGACCCCGGCTACCGGGACGGATGAGGGGCGGATTATAGGGATAGCGTGACAGCGATGACTTATCACACCAACCCTCGATTTAAGGGATTCTGCACCCTTTGCTGCACCGCAGCAAGGGGCAAATTACCCAAAACGCCCCGGAACACCCCGATGCCCGGGTGAAATCCACTCTAGTCCGATCGGTTCGCGTCAGCCCATGAAAAACGGCCCCGAAGGGCCGTTAACTTGGTGTCTACCTGCGCTGGCGACCCGCAATCAGGCATACCAAGCACGCTGTTTGAGGCTTGCGGCGGCAGCGCGTGCTTATTGAATAGCGTCCCAGGACGAATCCTGACGCTTGTGGGATGTGTGATGGTGGTCCTGCACGCGATCCTTGTGGCGGCAGACCTGACGATCCAGCTTGTCCATGAGTTGATCAATGGCGGCGTACAGATCTTCGTGAGAAGTCTCGACGAATATGTCCTTACCCTTCACATGCACAGTGACTTCGGCCTTTTGACGGCGATCCTTTTCCTTTTGCTTTTCAACGGTTAGCAAGACATTGACGTCCACGACTTGATCGAAATGACGGGTCACTCGATCCAACTTAGTGAGTACATACTCACGCAGCGAAGGGGTAACTTCCAGGTGGTGGCCACTGATCGTCAAATTCATACTGCCTCCTTTCGAGAGCAGAAGCGTTGAAGACACCCGGCTGGCGAACCAGCGGCAAAGCCGCATTTTTGTTACGGCTTCACTACCGATTTCATTGCTGAAAATCGTCGACCGGAAGGCCAGTGTGCGCCTGTCGGCGCGGCCTGACAAGTGCATCGCCTCAGTATTTGTATGGAGGTCGAGGGGGCCGTGAAGAAAACCCGCTATCGCTTGAGACAGCTCAAAACCCCTGTCAAACCCTCACCCTCGGGCTGGGGCGGACTGTGTATGCAGGCGCAGCCGGCCCACCCACCAGACCATGATCAGCGTGGTCACGAGGGCCAGCCAGCCGGCGCGGCCGTAACCCTGCACCAGGCCTTCGGGCGTGCGTGAAATCATCAGGCCGCCCACCCAGGCCGACACGCCCATGGCAGCCGATTGCAGGGCCCCGTTGACGCTCATGAACGAGCCGCGCACAGAGGGCTCGGGCGCGGCGGTCAGCAAGGCCATGCCGGGCACCATGCGCCCCGAGACGAACACGAAGAAGGCCGTGGTCACCAGCAACAGCACCGGCAACGCCACGACGGGCAGATGGGTCAGGGCCAGCATGGGCAGCACGGCCAGCACGCTGATGACACGGAACATGAGGACCTTGCCCCAGCGGTCGGTGAGGCGCCCCCACAGGCGGGCCGTGAACAGCGTGGCCACACCGCCTGCGAAGTACACATAGGGCACCTGCTCCTGGCTCAAACCCACGTTGGAGGTCGTGTAGATCGTGATGTAGGGAATGATGCTGAAACTGCCCGAGAGCATCAGCATGGACAGCGCGAACGCCCGCCAGTGATTAGGCTCGGCCAGCACGCGCTTGAGTTGCGTGATCGGTGGCTGGGCCGATACGCCCGTCATGTGGCCGCGCAGCAAGGGCACGGAACGCCAGGCCGCAACCAGCACGACCAGCGAAGCCGCCGTGATGGCGAAGAAAGGCATGTGCCAACCCCAGCGGCTGGCCATCCACAGCGACAGGGGCACACCGGCCACCGTGGACATCGAAAACGCCGACATCACCAGCCCCATGGCCTGCCCGCGCCGCTCGAAAGGCACGGCATCGCCCACGATGGTCTGCACCAGTGCGCCCAGCACGCCGCCGAACACACCGGCGGCCACGCGCGCAGCCAACAAGGCACCATAGCTTGGCGCCAGGCCGCAGGCCAGCGTGGCCACCGCAAAGCCGGCGTACACCAGCAGCAGCGCACGCTTGCGCTCGAAACGGTCGATCACCATGGAGACCAGCAAGCCCGACAGGCCGGCGGCCAGCGAATACGCCGAGACCAGCAAACCGAACTCGGCATCACTCACATGAAAGAGCTTGGTGAGCTGCGGCCCCAGCGGCATCATCACCATGAAGTCGACGATGTGCGTGAAATTGATGGCCGCCAGGCTCCACAGCAGCAGGCGCTCGCGCACCATCAAGGTGGAGGGTATGGGTGGGGCCGTCGAAGCGGTGGAGCTCATGGCAATCGGGCGGAGGCGGTCAGTCAGCCCGACAGTGTCGACGCTTTTGCTCAACCTTGTTGCGGCGGGTCTATTGTGACGAGCCTGTCGCCATCGGGCGCCTGATCTGCCGCGACAATAGCGGCCATGATCACGCCCGCCTCTGAAGACTCCGCTGTTCGCCATCGCCCTCTGTGGTGGTCATTCGGCCTGCTGGCCGTGCTGGCCCCCACCCTGCTGGCCACCCATGAACCCCCCTCGGTGACGTTCTACAACCAGGCACTGGCCGTGCTGGGTTGGGGCTTGTTCGTCGCCGTGTTGGGCGTCCTGCCCAAGGCGAGCATGCAAGGGCCCGCCGGCCTGGCCCTGCGGGGTTTGAGCGCCGTGCTGCTGATCCTGGCAGCCGAGGCCTTCGGGTCGGCCTTTGTCTGGGGGGCTTTACCCGCCGGGCTGGGCATGATGGGTGGCGGCATGAGCCTGGCGGCCTTGCTGGTGTTGTGGGCGGGCTGGCGCAGTGCCCGCAGCCTGGATCAGGATGCCGTTCTGGAGGCCTTCTTCGGGGCGCTGACGGCGGCGGGTTGCATCGGCATGGTCTTCGCCCTGGTGCAGTCCTTCCACCCGGCTTGGGCAGATGGCTTGTTCATTGCAGAGCCCACCATGCCTGGCCGTGCGGTGGGCAACCTGCGCCAACCCAACCATTTCAGCACCCTGCTGGTGTTCTCGTGCTGCGGCGCGGCCTGGCTGGGCGCGCGCCAGCGCATGCCGGCCTGGGTGGCATCCGGCCTGATCGCCCTGTTCATCTGGGGCATCGTGCTGACGGCCTCGCGCACCGGCATGATCGGCATGGCCTTCCTGACCCTGTGGGGCGCGCTGGACCGGCGCCTGCCCCGCGTGCTGCGCATCACCCTGGTGGGTGCGCCGCTGGTTTACCTGCTGTTCTGGGGCGGCATGTGGCTGTGGGCCCATGCCGACAAGAGCGTGACCTTCGCGGCCGAAGCGCGCCTGCATGACAAGAGCGACATCTCCAGCTCGCGCTTCAAGATCTGGGCCAATGTGCTGGACCTGATCAAGGCCAACCCCTGGCTGGGCGTGGGTTACGGCGAGTTCAATGTGGCCTGGTCGCTGACACCCTTCCCCACCCGGCCTGTCGCCTTCTTTGACCACACCCACAACCTGCCCCTGCAATGGGCCGTGGAGTTCGGCATCCCCCTGACCGTGCTCTTGCTGGCCCTGTGCCTGCTGGCCTTCAAGGTCTTGTGTGGCGGCCTGCTGCGCGACGAGCTCGACGCCAACAGCCGGCCCACGCGCTCCACCGTGGGGGCCTGTGCGGTGATCGTCACCATCGCCGCGCTGCACAGCCTGCTGGAGTACCCGCTGTGGTACAGCTACTTCCTGCTGCCCACGGCCTTTGCCTGGGGCGCGGGGCTGGCGGCGCAAGCCGGTGCGCTGGAGCCCGCCACGCCAACGCCCCGCCGCTTCAGCCCGGGCATGCTGGCCGGCGGGCTGATCATGGCCTTGCTGGCCATCTGGTGCGCGGCCGACTACCAGGCCGCGGTCAACATCTACGCCCCACGCGCAGGCGCAGGCCCGCTGGACCAGCGCATCGAATTCGGCAAGAAGATGCCCTGGTGGGGTTACCAGGCCGACTACGCGGACGTGACCAGCCTGGACGACGAAGACCCGAGCAAACCGCCCGAGGCCTTCAAGCGCACCCTGCACAACCTGCTGGACGCCCGCTTGATGGCGGCTTATGCCCGCTCGCTGGCCGAGCACGGGCAGGTGGACAAGGGCCGCTACGTGGTGCAGCGCCTCAAGGAGTTCCGCAACCCGATCGGGGACGAGTTCCTGGCGGTGTGCAAGACCCAGCCTGAACCGGGCGAAGAGCGGCCCTTCCAGTGTGAACCGCCCCTGCAAAGCTACACCTGGAAGCAACTGTTGCCCTGAGCCAGGGCGCGCTGGATGGGCCTCAGGGCTGGCGCACCCAATGCCCTGATTTGCCGCCCACTTTCTCCAGCAAGCCCACGTCGGTCATGACCATGCCCCGGTCCGCAGCCTTGCACATGTCGTAAATGGTGAGCAGACCCACCTGCACGGCGGTCAAAGCTTCCATCTCGACCCCGGTGGGGCCCACGGTCTGCACCGTCACGCGGCAAACCACGGCCGAGGCCACCTCATCCAGCTCGAACTCGACCGCCACCTTGGACAGCGCCAGCGGGTGGCACAGCGGGATCAGGTCGGCCGTGCGTTTGGCCCCCTGGATGGCGGCAATGCGCGCCACGCCCAGCACATCACCCTTGCCCGCCCGCCCTTCGGCGATCAGGGCCAGGGTCGAGGGTTGCATGACGATGCGGCCTTGCGCCACGGCCACGCGGGTCGTAGAAGCCTTGTCGGACACGTCCACCATGTGGGCCTGGCCCTGCTGGTCAAAATGGGTGAGCTCGCTCATGGAAAATCGCCAATGTGGCCCCAGGTGGGGCAGGTAAAGAAATTCAAGTGCCTGAACCTGTGGGTGATTCCGTCGTCCAAGCACGCATGGTTCGCAGCATACTGCGCAGTGAGTTCACCCCGTTTGTGTTCATGCCCTTGACTCTTCGACAACCCTCCGGTGCCACGCTGTCACGCTGGCGCATCGCAGCCCTGATCCTGCTGGGCTGGCCCCTGGGCTTGTCGGTGCATGCGCAGGACGCGCCAGCCCCTGGCAGCTCCTCGCCCTTGCCTGCGCTGGGCGACGCGGCCTCGCAGGAGCTCTCACCCATGGCCGAGCGCCGCCTGGGCGACCGGATCATGCGCTCCATCCTGCGTGACCCGGACGTGGTGGACGACCCGCAGGTGCTGGAGTACATCGGCCAGGTCTGGGCGCGGCTGATTGCCGGTGCCAAGCAACGCGGCGAGATCGGCCCCGAGCTGGAAGCCTCGCATGCCTGGGAGCCCTTCCTGGTGCGTGACCGCACGGTGAACGCCTTTGCCCTGCCCGGCGGCTACATCGGCGTGCACCTGGGCCTGCTGGCCATGACGAGCACACCGGATGAGCTGGCCTCGGTGCTGGCACACGAGTTGTCCCACGTGACGCAGCGGCACATCGCCCGCATGATCGGGCAGCAGTCCCGGCAATCATGGGTGAGCCTGGCCTCGATGGTGCTGGGCATCCTGGCAGCCAGCCGCAACCCGCAAGCCGCGCAGGCCATGATCTATGGTGGCCAGGCCGTGGCGGTGCAGGGCCAGCTCAACTTCTCGCGCGACATGGAGCGTGAAGCCGACCGCGTGGGTTTTGGCGTGCTGGGCGAGGCCGGGTTCGACCAGGCCGGCATGGCCGAGATGTTCGAGCACCTGCAACAGGCCTCGCGCCTGAACGACGATGGCAGCTACCCCTATCTGCGCACCCACCCGCTGACCACCGAGCGCATTGGCGAGGCCCACTCGCGCCTGGGCCCCGGTGGCTGGCGTGTCACGACCGCACAAAGCCCCGGACGTGACACGGCCATCTGGGCGCAGCACACCTTGATGGCCGCGCGCGCCAAGGTCTTGATGGACACACGCAGCGTGTCTTTGCAGAACCTGGCCAACCCGGATGTCAAGAAAGGCGCCACGCCTTTGCAGACGGTGGCGGCTTACTACACCGCCGGCCTGGCCGCACAACGCAGCGGCGACGCCACGCGCGGACTGGCCTTGCTGAACCAGGCGCGCCAGGCTGCACGCGGCTTGCCTGCAGGCCAGCAAGCGATGGCTCAACGCGTCCTGTCGCTGGCGGTGGTCGACAACCAGCTCATCGCCCATCAACCTGCCGAGGCCGCAGCCACGCTCAACCGGGAGCTCGCCGACAACCGCGCCGCGGCCCATGTGGACGCGCGCCCCGAGTTGCTGCTGGCGGCGCACATTGCCCTGTCCTTGCCGGAAGGGCGTGCTCAGCAATCGGCCTGGTCTGATGCGGCGGCACGCCTGCAAACCCATGTGAGCCTCCACCCGCACGATGCCGCAGCCTGGGCTGTGCTGGGCGAGTTGTGGCAACGCCTGGGCGAGCCCTTACGGGCTGTGCGGGCCGAGGCTGAAGCCGCGGCGGCCCTGGGCGACCTGCCGGGCGCCATTGACCGCATCCAGGGGGCGCAGAAGCGCTTCCGCCAGCCGAATGCAGCCGATGTGGTCGAGTTGAGCGTGATGGACTCGCGCCTCAAGACCTGGCAGCGCCAGCAGCGCGAGGACATGCGCGAAGACAACGGCGGCGCCTGAAGCCGCCAGCACACGCCCGTCTTCACAAGCCCTTACGACACGCCTGGGTAAAAGCCACCCCGGCTAGAATGGGCCCGTCCGAAAGAGGAGTAGCGCGCAACCCATCAGGGTTGCGGTGTCATCCCGTCACCACGAAGGCCTGTGCAATGCAGGCTCTTCCGGGGTTCACAGCAGACGCCCGTCTGTCCAGCAAGATTTTTCGGCGCTTGAGGTGCGAGGCCATGTCGGCTTCGCCATGTTTGTTCCTTTTGGAGAACCACCATGCAAACCCTGGCGCCGCTCTGGCTCTGGATCGTTTTCGTTTTGTTCGTACTCGCCGCCCTGTTCGTGGACTTTGTCGTCTTGCGCAAACAAGGCGCCCATGAAGTGAGCGTGCGTGAGGCCATGCGCTGGTCGGCCATCTGGGTGGCGCTCAGCATGGCCTTCAATGGCCTGTTGTGGTGGGCCGTTGCGCAGGAGCAAGGCACGGCCATCGCCCACACCAAGGCGCTGGAGTTCCTCACCGGCTACCTGATCGAAAAGTCCCTGGCGGTCGACAACATCTTTGTCTTCCTGATGATCTTCACCTACTTCGCGGTGCCGCCGGCCTACCAGAAGCGCGTGCTGATGATGGGCATCATCGGGGCCATCGTGCTGCGCACGGCCATGATCCTGGTGGGCGGCTGGTTGATCGCCCAGTTCCACTGGGTGCTGTACCTGTTTGGCGCCTTCCTGCTGCTCACCGGCATCAAGATGTGGTGGGCGGCGGACAAAGAGCCCAATCTGGAAGACAACCCCGCGCTCAAGCTGCTGCGCCGCGTGCTGCCCGTGAGCCAGCACTTTGACGGCGAACGCCTGTGGACGAAGCAAAACGGCGAGCGCATCGCCACACCGCTCCTGCTGGTCGTGGCCCTGGTCGGCTTCACGGACGTGATCTTTGCCGTGGACTCGATCCCGGCCATCTACGCAATCACGGCCGACCCGTTCATCGTGCTGACGTCCAACATCTTCGCCATCCTGGGTCTGCGTGCGATGTACTTCCTGCTGGCCGCAATGGCCGCGCGCTTTCACTTGCTGAGCTACGGCCTGGCCGTGATCCTCGTGTTCATCGGCAGCAAGATGATGCTGATCGACATCGTGAAAATCCCCGTGCTGGCCTCGCTGGGCGTGGTCGTGGGCATCCTGGCCATCACGATGATCTGGAGCGTGAAGACGGCACCGGCCATCGGCCCCAGCAAGACGGCGGGTTGATCAACGCCCTGGTGGGCGGCGGCGATGCCACAGCAGCGTGGCCGTCCACACGATGCCAATGGCGGCATGCACCCAGCCATTGGCATCGCGCCAGTCATCGGGGATCAGGTAGTAGAGGCTGTAGCCGGTCAAGGCCAGCAAGGCCGCGCCCACCAGCAGGCCGAGGCCATCGCGCACACGCCAATGCAGGCGCAGGCCGCGCATCACATGGGTGGAGGAGATGCGCCCGATCATGAACAGCATCACCATCATGGCCGCGCCATGCAGCTTCATCAGCCAGGGCTCCCAGGGGCTGGGCAGGCCCTCCATGCTGGCGCGCGACATCACGGGCCAGGCCAGCTGGTGCACGCTCAACCACATCAACCCCGTCAACACCAAGGCCGCCGTGCTGGCATACAGCAGGCGGCGTTGTGCACGGGAGAGGCGGTTGCGTTGCTTCATGGCGAGCTTGTGGACGGTTCGTGGACCCAGACTTGAGCCCGATAGTGTTGCAGCAAATCGTACGCCAGGCCCTGCTTTCCATGCCGTTGCGGCGCCTGTTGTGCCAGCACCTTGGTCAGCGCATCGGCCCAGGCGCATAGGGGCGCCACCACGCTGAGGTGGCCTGCGTGCAAGGCCCCGCTCAGCTTCGAACGTGCCCCGGCCCTGAAATCGCTGGTGGCCATGGCCCCGTCTGCCAGTTCGGCCCAGGGGCGCACGCCACCGCTGTGTTCATCACGCAGGGCGATGGGCAGCGTCAGCCCCTGCACCCGCAGGTCCCCGCCGGCATTGACCCACACGGCTTGGGCACCATGGGCCTTGGCGGCCTGCACGGCCTGGTCCACGGCCCAGCCTTTGGCCAGCCCGCCCAGGTCCAGGCGGGTGGCCGGGCTCAAGCGCACCAGGCAGGTGTGCTCACCATCTTGCTGCAGCTGCCAGGGGCCGGAGTCCAGCGCCACGTCGAACAACCCATCGGTTTGCGCAGACAGGGTTTGCGCCAGCCGCAGGACGTCCGCCGTCCATGGATGCAGGCGCACGGGCTCACCCACCGCGGCGGCATGGCTGCGTGACAGATCGCTGGCTGGCTCGAACACCGACATGGCCTGCTGCACCTGCCAGATGGCCGCAAAGGCCGCCTGCACGGCCTGATCGGCACCGGCTGGCACACCGATGTCCACCAGGGTACCCAACAGCGGGCGGGCACGCCTCAACCAGCCGTGCCCGTCAAGCGGGGGCACGGCCACCAGGCTCACGCGCCGGCCCCGATCTGGCCGCTGCTTCGGGCCATGTCGATCACCGCCGCGATGCGCTTGATGCCTTCGGTCAGGTGGGTGCACGACAAGGTGGCCCCGCTGATGTTGGCGATGTCGCTGCCCACCTTGATGGGCGATTGCGCGGTCTTGCCCACGAACTGCTGGCGCCAGGCGGGCAGGCGCACCTCGCCACCGTGGCTTTCACGGTAGGACAGGATCTCGACCTGCCTGACGCTGCCATCGGCCGAGATGCCCACCGCATAGGTGATCAGCTCGAACTTGCCCACCACGTTGTCGATCACGACCCAGCCCAGGCGCTTGCCAGCCTGGGTGGCCTCCAGCACCTTCCACTGGGCCGAGCGAGCCGGCACGCCATAACGTGTGGCCATGGCCTGCATCTGCGCGGCATCCAGCCGGATCTCGCGCACCTCAAACCGATCAGCCTGCGGAAACAGGGCCTGCTGCGCCTGTTGGGGCGTCATGTAGTCCACGGCATAAGCCGTCACCGGCAAGGCGGCAGCCACCACCGCCGTGGCAGCCAGAGCGGAACATGGCAAGGCACTTGCCGCATCGATCAGTTTGAAGCGCATGTTCAGAAACTCCAGCCCATTCCCAGGTCGAAGCGGTTATTGTCCTTGTTCTGCTTGAAGCGCTGGATGTCGGCCTTGAAGACCAGGCCCTGGCCCACGTTCAGGTTGGCACCCAGGGTGTAGACCTGCTCGGTGGGTGCAGCATCCGGGGTCAGGCCTTGGCCAATGTCAGCATAGGACTTGCGGGTGTTGAAGCGCTCGACACGGGCAAAGGGCGACAGGCTCAGGTCATCCGATGACCAGACCTTGTAAGCGGCCTGCACATAGGCGCCATCGAAGCTCTTGGGGATGGGGAACCAGTCTGGCCCGCTGCTGATGTTGACGGTGTTGAAAGCCGCCGTGCCCGAGATCGTGCCGCGTGCATACACGGACGACAAGTCCAGCGCACCCAGGGTGTAGCGCGCATGCAGATCCCACAAGGTCACGCGCAGGCTGTTGCCCACAGCGGCGGCCTGGCCCTGGCCGCCATTGCCCGAGAACCACGAGCCACCCAGTTGCAGCCCGGGCACGCCGCGCCAGTTCAGGGCCACGAACACGGCCGGGTCCTTGGCATGGGCCTGCGACATCTCCTGGTGCACCGAGCCCAGAGGCGACTCGGCCGTCTCGCTGTCATCCGTGGCCCACTTGGACACATCAAAGCTTGTGCTCAAGCCAGCTTGCAGCGTCAGGCCGTTGTCGAAGTTGCCGACCAGTTGCAGGCCACCTTCACGCCAGGTGCTGGGGATGATGGCCGTTTCCACGAAGTTGCGCTCGACACCGTAATACGCCGTGGGCTCATGGTTCTCATTGAGCAGGCCCGATGGCATCAGGAACAAGCCAGCGCGCAGGGCCCAGCGGTCATTGAGCTGGCGCTCGGCGTAGGCCTGCTCGATGGCGACCTCACCCACATCGTCTGCAGATGTCACGCTGTGCTCGACTTCCAGCTCGGTCACGATCTTGGTCTTGGCATCCAGGCGATGCTGCACGCCCAGCACCGCACGGCGCACATCGGCCTGGTTGCGCGACGAGTCCTTGTAGCGGTTGTAGTTGATCTCGCCATAGCCGGTCAGCACGGTGGCGGGCTCTGCCGTGGCACCACCAGTTGCGCCTGCGCCGCCAACGCCGTTCTCCACACCGTTCGCCACGCCGTTCATTGCGGTGGCCGGCGCTGCAGGCGCGGTGGCTTGCGACGCCACGGCAACAGGTGCCACCTGAGGTGCCGCTGCTTGCCGGGTCTGCTGTTGCTTGACCTCGGCCAGCTGCGACTTGAGCTGCTCGACTTCAGAAGCGAGCTTGTCCAGGCGCTGCATCAGCTCGACCTCGCGGACCGAAGGCTGTGCGACCGCTGTGGCGGCAACGGCCTTGGTGGCCGCCGTAGTCCTTGGTTTTGTCGTGGGTTTGGCAGCGGTCTGCGCGCCAGCAGCCGAACACAGGCTCAGGCACGCGCCGGCCAGCAAGGTAAGACGATGCAGTTGGTTCATGGCAAGGGTTCCAGTTGACTTGATGGATGTGAATGGGGGGAAGGCGGCAAGGCCGTCAGCGCTGGCAGGCCAGGTCCGAGCCGGACCAGCCATCGGTCAGCGTGCACAGGAAATTGACCACGTCGGCGATCTCTGCGGCGTTCAATGCGGGGCTGTCACCAGGACCTCGGTTGTAGGGGCCCTCGGTGGTGTTGACGTTGCCGCGGTAGGCCAGCGGCAAGTCATTGAACTTGACATCAGGCTGGCCATTGGCGTCCAGGTAGAACTGATCCGGGTCGATGTCGCGCTGCGCATAGAAGGTCACCACATCCGTCAAGGACGTGAAGCGGCCGTTGTGGAAAAAGGCCTTGCGCAAGCCGGCATTGCGCAGCGAGGGCACCTTGAACTTGCCGCACAAGGCCGCCTTGGTCGAGGCATCCAAGGCGTTGATGGCATCCGTGCCGTTGTCGCACAGGCCCAGGTCGAACTGGGTCGGGTCGGTGGCCACCTTCCAGTTGCGCGGCACGCCCAGCGCGTCATAGGAGAAGTCGGTGAACAAAGGGAAGCTGCCATCCTTGCCGATGGCACTGGGGTGGCAGGCGGCGCAGTTGCCCTTGATCGAGCTGTTGAACAAGGCCAGCCCCCTCAACTCGCTCCCGCTCAAACCCGTCTGCCCACGCAGAAAGGCGTCGTACTTGCTGCTGAAGCGCGCGAACTCGGGGGACTCTTTTTCAAACGCCTGCAAGGCCAGCGCGACACGCTCGAAAGCCGCGTCTGGGTTGTCAAAGATGGCCTGGCCGTACAAGGCCTTGAACTCGCTGGCGTACGTCGCCGCCGCCAGCTTGGTGATGACCGTGGCCACATCGGCGTTGGCCATCTCCTTGGGATTGAGGAAAGGCGCTTTGCCCTGATCAGACAGGCTCGCGGCCCGGCCGTCCCAGAAGAAGCCGCCGGTCGGCGTGCCGGTGGCGGCCGTGCCATCCTCGAACCGGAAAGGCTTGTTGAAGACCAGGTAGCGGATCGAAGGCGACATCCGCCCACCAACAGACACACCATCCGAGCCCGGCTCGGTGGGGATGTCGGTATTCGGCCCCACGAACTGCAGTGGCCCCGCATGCCCACGCTCGGCCACGTGGCAACTGGCACAAGCCTGATTGCCGTTGAGGGACAAGCTGGTGTCCTTGAAGATTTTCTCGCCCAGGGCCGCCGCGGCCGACAAGCCCACCGACTGCGTCGTCGACGAAGAACTGCCCGAGGACGCCCCACCGCCACCACCACAGGCACTCACGACCAGGCTGGTGCAAGCCACCAGGATCATGCGCAAGGTTGCCCCCAAAGGGGGCCGGAACAAGGCGGGGTTCATGTGCAAGCGAATCTAAATGACAATGGTTCGCATTATCATATTTATTGATTCGCCAGACTTGATCTGGCGCAGCAAGCCAGTCAACTACCCCCGCGAACGGGGGCGGTTGGTGTTCAAACAAAAAGGGCCATCGACAAGGCCGTCACCCGGTCGGCCAACCGGGCCTTCAATTGGCACGCAAACGCTTGGGCGCCTTTTTGCGACCCAGGCCCGCCTGCTGGGCCATGATCTTGACGAAGACCCACAAGGCCGACTCACGTGGCTTGGGCGCCTCGCCCCGGCCGATGCGCTTGAGCTGCCCCGTGTACCAGGACACCTCCATCAAGCCGGTCTTGTCGACAAACGAGATGCCGGTCTTGAGCGGGCGCACCTGTTGGCGCGGCTCCTGCCCTGACAGCAAACGCTGAGGCACATCGGGCTCGATGGCCAGCGCGCGCGCCAGGCCAACGAAGTCCACCGCGCCCGAGGAGATGGCGTCCGCCATGCCGCGCACCGAGCGAAAGCCCCCGGTGACCACCAGTGGTGTCTTCACGGCCTGCCGGGCCTTTTCGGCAAAGGCCAGGAAGTAGGCTTCGCGCTGGCGCGTGCTCTCCTTGACCGGCTCCTTGCTGGCCTTCACGCCGGTCATGGCGGGCGCTTCATACGTGCCGCCTGAAATCTCGACCAGGTCGATGCCGACATCGGCCAGGGCGCGGATGGTGTCCAGCGACTCTTCTTCGGTGAAGCCACCGCGCTGGAAGTCCGCCGAGTTCAGCTTGATGCCGATGGCGAAGTCCGGCCCGACCTTCTCGCGCATCGCGCGGTAGACCTCCAGCACAAAACGACGGCGCTTTTCAGGCGTGCCGCCCCATGCGTCATTGCGGCGGTTGTGATGCGGCGACAGGAACTGGCTGACCAGGTAGCCGTGCGCACCATGGATCTGCACCCCGGTGAAGCCGGCCTTCTTGACGATGGCCGCGGCATTGGCAAAGCGCTGGATCAGGCCATGGATCTCTTCATCGGTGAGTTCACGCGGCGTGGCGAACATCATCTTCATCTCGGGCCTGAAAGGCACCGCCGATGGCGACACCGTTTCCTTGTTCAGGCCTTTGGGTGATTGCTTGCCCGGGTGATTGAGCTGCACCCAGCATTGCGTGCCATTGCGCGTGCCGGCCTGTGCCCAGGCCTTGAGTGCCGGCAGATGCGACTCGTCTTCGATGACCACATTGCCTGGCTCACCCAGGGCGCGCTTGTCGATCATCACGTTGCCGGTGACGCACAAGCCAATGCCGCCATCAGCCCACGCACCATACAGACGGGCCAGCTCCGGTGTGGCCACACAAGTGCGGTCACTCAAGGCCTCGCTCATGGCGGACTTGAACAAGCGGTTCTTGATCACTTGCCCATTGGGCAGGGTGAACGGTTGAGCCAGTACGGCCTGAGGCGTCATCAAAATACTCCGGTGAATCAGCGAAAGCCAAGATTGAACACCAAATAGGCCAAGGCTGCAGAGAACATTCGCGACACGATTCGGAAGAACGGCGACACCGTCAAAGCATCACTCAAGAGGGCTCAAACAGGGCCCGAGACCGCATAAGCCCTGCTTCAACGCAAAAAATCTTGATGTTCGAGGGCCACAAAGGTGGATGCGGGCTGTTTTTCCCTGGTAAAGCGCATTACCATCGCAACGCACAGCTTTTGAGGAACGCCTGCGTAATGAGCAAGCGCCCAAAGCCGCATCAGATCTGACCTTCGATGGAGTGAATTCACATGGCAACTGCGAAGAAAGCCCCGGCCAAAAAGGCCGCTCCCGCCAAGAAAGCTGCAGCCCCCGCTGCCAAGAAGGCCGCCGTCAAGCGCGCGCCCAATGCTGCTTTCCTGAAACCTCTGACCCCGAGCGCTGCACTGGCCGCCATCATTGGCGCCGCCCCGCTGCCTCGCACGGAAGTCACCAAGAAGGTGTGGGAATACATCAAGAAGCACAATCTGCAAGATGCCGCTAACAAGCGCAACATCAATGCAGACGACAAGCTGAAGGTCATCTTCAAGAAGCCCCAGGTCACCATGTTTGAGTTGACCAAGCTGATCAGCGACCAACTGTCCTGATTCAGTGGGGATGCACCATCGAGCCTGACGAGGCAGATGGTGCTGACCAACAGCAAAGCCCGGCCTGGCCGGGCTTTTTTGCGTTTGCACGAACGCGCGGCCTGCGTCAGGCCGCCACGCTCACTCCCACCAGGGGTAGAACGGTGGCATCTCGGACGTCTTGCTGGTGAACTGCGCGGGGCGCTTTTCCAGGAAGGCCTGCACGCCCTCCTTGCCATCGCCGATGCTGGTGTAGAACATGGCCAGCGAGTCCACCTGATGCGCGGCCAGCGGATGCGGCTGGGCCGAGTTGCGGTACATCATCTGACGCGTGAGCGCGATGCCCACCGCCGAACGCTCGGTGGCAATGCGGCGCGCGATCTTCATGGCCTCGTCCAGCAACTGCTCGGGCGGCACCACGGCCTTGACCAGGCCACCGCGCTGCGCTTCATGGCCATCGAAGATGTCGGCCATGTAGGTCCACTCCAGCGCCTGCGAGATGCCCACGATGCGCGGCAGGAACCAGCTGGAGCAGGCTTCGGGCACGATGCCGATGCGGCCGAATACAAAACCGATGCGCGCCTTTTCAGATGCGATGCGGATGTCCATGGGCAAGGTCATGGTGGCACCAATGCCCACGGCCGCGCCGTTGATGGCACCGATCACCGGCTTCTTGCAATTGAAGATGGACAGCACCACGCGGCCACCGGTGTCGCGCACGCCGTTGAAGATGGCAGGGTCGTCCAGGCGCTCGCGCATGTCCTGCATGCCGGGCTGCTGGGTCTCATCCAGGCCAAACACATTGCCCGGCACGCTCAGGTCCATGCCGGCGCAGAAGGCCTTGCCGGCACCGGTCACCACGATGGCGCGAACACGGTCATCGTCGCTGGCCGTGGTGAAGGCATCCACCAGTTCATTGGCCATCTCGACCGTGAACGAGTTGAGCTGTTCAGGGCGATTGAGGGTCAGCAGCAGCACGCCATCGTCGCCGACGGCGTAGTCCAAGGTGTTGTAGGTCATGCTTGTCTCTTCTCGGTCTGTGTGTGATCAGTGCGGGGAGCGATCAGCGCATGCACGCTGTCAGCGGCGCAGGATAACGCATGCGATCTGTTATAGATTCACGAAAGCGGCGAGCAGGGGAATCTCCCGGGCGTGAAGCCGCCAGAGGCAGCGCACAATGCGCCCGCTCGATCATTGAACTGGAGAACAAGCATGTGGAAATTGCTCGTGGGTTTCATCATCTTCGCCGCACTCGCCGTGTTCCTGCTGATGAAGGGCGGCGCCAATGTGGACATGGGCGGTGAGAAGCACGGCATCGAAACCGAGGCCACGCATGAAGCCCCTCATGACACGGCTGCGGCATCCGCACCCGCCAGCGCGGCCTCGCAGTAAGCGCCAGGCCTGCGCCCCCGGCCAGCGCGCTCAGCCTGGCTGGGCCTCGTGATGGGTCAGGCCCTGGTGGCCTCGCTCAGCGGCCAGCCATTGCAACACGGGGATGGTGCCCGGCAAGACGGGCACCGCCTCGACAGGCAGGCTCTGCCAGGCCATGTGCTGGCCTTCACGCATCTCGAACTCGCCCTGCCATTGGTAGACCTTGCAAAAGTGCAGGCGCACCCGGGCATGGGGGTAGTCCATGACCTCGATCTGCCAGGGGTGGGCTTCGCCAATGGTGATGCCGATCTCTTCGTGCAGCTCGCGCCGCAAGGCCTGCTCGACCGTTTCGCCGGCTTCGAGCTTGCCGCCAGGAAACTCCCAGTAGCCCGCGTACACCTTGCCCTCAGGGCGTGAGGTGAGCAGGAAGCGCCCTTCCCGCCCCTGCGCATCACGCTCGATCAACACGCCCACAGCAACCTCCACCGGCGTGCGGTCGGTGGCGTCCATCACGTGATAGGACTTGCGTTCAGACTTGCGCTCAGACATGGTCACGGCCCGCAAAGTCACGTGCGAACTGATAGGCCACCCGGCCCGAGCGTGAGCCACGCTCGATGGCCCAGACCAGGGCCTCGGGGCGCGCGGCCGCCATCGCCGATTCAGGCAGGCCAAAGTGCGCCAGCCACTGCGCCACGATGGCCAGGTACTCGTCCTGCGTGAAGGGGTAGAAGCTGACCCACAACCCGAAGCGCTCGGACAGCGAGATCTTTTCTTCCACGACCTCACCAGGGTGCAGCTCGCCATCGGCGGTGTGCTTGTAGCTCTTGTTGTCCGCGTGGTATTCGGGCAGCAGGTGGCGGCGGTTGGAGGTGGCGATGATCAACACGTTGTCGCCACTGGCCGAGACGGTGCCATCCAGGATGGACTTGAGCGCCTTGTAGCCCGGCTCGCCATCATCGAAGCTCAGGTCATCACAGAAGATGACGAAGCGCTCTGGGCGGCCGCTGACCAGGTCGATCAGATCAGGCAGGTCGATCATGTCGGCCTTGTCGACCTCGATCAGGCGCAGGCCTTGCGCCGCATGCGCGTGCAGCCCGGCCTTGACCAGCGAGGACTTGCCTGTGCCGCGCGCACCGGACAACAGCACGTTGTTGGCGGGCTTGCCGGCCACGAACTGCGCGAGGTTGCGAGCAAAACGCCCCTTCTGCGTGTCGACCTCCTTGAGGTCTTCATAGCGGATGACGGCCACGTGGCGCACGGGCTCCAGCGCCGCACCACCCCAGGCCGAGGCGCCACCGCGCCGGCGATAACGCCAGGCCACGGACGCCCCCCAATCGGGTTCACTCAGCTGATGTGGCAGCAGAGATTCAAGTTGCGCGACGAGCCGCTCAGCGCGGATCAGCAGGGAGTCAAGAGCAGGTTGAGCCATGGGCGCTAGTTTAGAGCCTTGCCCAAGGCCTGCTCATGGTGTGTTCATGGCCTGCCCACGAGCACCTGCAAGCTGGCCTTCATCGCACGCTCGTACAGCTCGTCGTTGGCCAGTGGCACGGGGCGCGGTGTGTTGCGCTCGGCGCCAAAGCGTTCGCCAAAACGGCCACGCAAGGCGCCCACCGGGACCAGGCTGTCGGCGGCATCCATGCCGCGCAGCGCCAGCCCGACCAGGCGCCCGCCCTGGTCATACACCGGGCCACCACGCGGGCCCACGCCCGGCAGCGCGATGCCCAGGCGACGCGCGCCTGCCGAGCCCGCCAGGGTGGGCGCCCCCAGAAAACCCAGGCGCATCAAGGGCCAGGCGGCCTCACCCGCCGGATCGGGTGCGTAGTCGATGACATAAGCGGGCGAGCCGGGGAAGGCATCGCGCGGGGGCACGGCCATCGCGCCGGGTATCGGCAGTGGGTCGGCCAGCTTCAGCAACACCAACCCCAGGCCGGGTGCGGTGTCTTGTGGATTGCCTTGTTGAGAGGGCACTGCGACGACCGTCTGCCCCAGACCATTGCGCAGCCAGATGGCGCCAGATGCGGGCACGGCGGCCTGCGGCGCCAACGCATGCCGCCCATCGGCCAGCAAGATGGCCGATGCCACCACCCTTGCACCAGACGCGACGACAGCCCCCGTGGCGAACGGCGCCAGCCTGGCAGGAATGGACAGCAGCACACCATCAGCCAGACACTCGCCCGACTGGAAGCGGCTGCGTGCCGCCTTGACCATCGGGTGATCAGGTGCCGTGGCCTCGGCCTGCGCCAACGTCTGCAAGGCAATGGCCTCTTGCCCGCCCAGCTTCAGCAGCCAGGCGTAGAACACACGCCCCTGCACCTCATCCAGGTGCACGCCGGCTGTGTGCGCGGCAAAGGCCAGGGCATGGCGATAGTCGCCCGCCTGCATCTGCGCGCGCAGGATGCCCAGCTCGATGTGGGCCTCGTGCGCCTGCAAGGCCGCCTGCTCGAAAGCCTGCCGTGCGCCATCGGCATCACCGGCACGCAAGCGGCTTTCGCCTTCGTCCAGCAGACGGCGTCGCTCGGCCAGGGCCTGCGGGGAGCTGCCTGCATCGCGGTCGTGCCCGTGCCCGTGCCCGTGCTCATGGTCACCATGGTCAACTGACACGGCCTGCGGCTGCCCAACAGGCACCGCACCTCGCGGGGTGGCCGCCAAGGCACACGAGGCCACCACGCCCAGCGCAGCGGCCCACCATGCAGGCCTCCCCAAGCAACGCCGCATCACTGACGCGTGATCCGGGGCTTGCTCAGCACGGCGCTGGCGGGGTTGTAGGCCGCGCTCGGGGCCTTGTAGTTGGCCAGATAGGCCGTCAGGGCATCGATGTCCTGCGCGCCGCCCAGCGGGTTGGTGCCGCCCACCAGGACACCAAAACCATCACCACCCGTGGCCATGAAGTTGTTGACCGTCACGCGGTAGGTCTTGCTGGGGTTGAGCACCACCCCGCCCTGCACGATGAACTCGGTCGGGCCCGTGACCACCGGCGGGGCCACCGTCACATCCGTGGGCGTGTACGTCACCTCGACGATGCGCGTGCCGCAGGTGCCTGCCGAGTTCCAGCTGTACTTCAACCCGTTGGAGATCTGCATGATGCGGTTGGCCGAGCCCTGGCCATTGCAGTTGGCAAACTGCTGCTCCAGCACATCCTTGAGTTGCTGGGCCGTCAGCGTCATCGTCACCAGGCTGTTGCCAAAAGGCTGGGTGGTGAAGGCGTCGCCGTAGGTCAGGTCATAGGGGTAGGTCCCCGCTGTGTTGACGAAGCCCGGGTTGCGCACACCGCCTGCGTTCATGAAGGCCATCACGGCCCCACCCAGCGTGGCCGGTTGTGTGGCCGCCAGTTGGGCATCGGCGATCAGATCGCCTGCTTCCATTTCACCGGCGGCGTTGGCCGCGTTGGTCATCGGTGCCGTGATGGTGGCGATGACCGCATTGGCCAGCGGGGACACGGCGGCCTTGTAGGCGGCCACCACGTTCTTGACCTCGGGGTTGGCGGTGATGGCGGCGGTGATGGCCGCATCCGTGCGGTCCACCAGCACGTTGTGCGGGCTCACGGCCACGATGTCACGCGTGCCCGGGTCAATGCTCACGTCCACTTCCGTCAGCACGCGGCCAAAGGCGCTGGAGCTGGTCACCGGGATCAGGCGGCCCAGCTTGTTGGGCATGCCCGTGGGGCGCACCGTCGTCACGGCATTGGCCAGCGTCGTGCCACGCACATCAATGGTGTTGGCCGAGCAGTTGTAGGCTGCGTGCGTGTGGCCGCTGATGACCAGGTCCACCGCGTTGTCCAGGCGCTTGACGATGGCGCGGATGTCGGAGTCGCTGCCATTGGTGTTGAGCAGGTCACCCGTGCAACCATTGATGTCGCTGGTGGTGGGCTGGTTGGTGCTGCCCGTCACGACGTTCTGGAAACCACCCTGGTGCACCAGCACCACGATGGCCTCGATGCCTTGGGCGCGCAGGCGGGGGACCAGGGCATTGACCGTGTCGGCTTCGTCCTGAAAGCTCAGGCCGGCCACGCCGGTGGGCGTCACGATGCCGGGCGTGCCTTTGAGCGTCATGCCGATGAAGGCCACCTTCACACCGTTGAAGGTCTTGATGCCATAGGCCGGCAGCAAGGTCTTGCCGGTGGCGGTGTCGAGCACATTGGCCGACAGCCACTTGAATTTGGCACCATCAAAGCTGCCGGGCACGGCCGAGCCAAAGCCCTTGCAGCTATTGGGCTCCTGCACGCCAGCCGTGACCTTGCATCCGCCGTTTTGCAGGCGCTTGAGCTCATCCTTGCCCTTGTCGAACTCGTGGTTGCCGACGGCGTTGAACTCCACGCCGATCTTGTTGAGCGTTTCGACTGCGGGCTCATCGAAGAACAGGGCCGAGATCAGCGGCGTGGCACCGATGTAGTCGCCGGCGCCCACCACCACATTCAACGGGTTGGCGGCCTTCATGCGGGCCACGTAGGCCGCCATGTACTCGGCACCCCCCACAGCAGGGCGGCTGGCCGTGGGGACCAGCGTGTTGACCCCGAAGGTGCCCGGGGACTCCAGGTTGCCGTGGTAATCGTTGAAGCCGATGATCTTGACGGTGAAGGCCGCCTTAGGAGGCGTGGTCTGGGCAAAGACGCCGCCAGAGAAGGCCAGCGCCAGGCTGAGGCACAGGGTGCGGATGATCATGTTGGGGTCTCCCGTTAGCGGATGGGCAGCAAAGTGGATCAGCGCGAAGCGCCGCGACGCGACACCAGCCAGGTCGCGCCCAGGGCCGCGAACACGAGGGCCAGCGACGAAGGCTCAGGCACGGCGCTCACGCTGAGCTTGACGGCGCCGGCCGTGGCATTGAGCGGGCTGAGCCCGCCTTGGCCGTCGTCCAGCATCAGGGACTGGGCCAGTGCGCCGGTGATGCTGTAGGTGCCCGCCCCCAGGGTGAACACCCCGCGGCTGAAAGCGTTGCTGAGCAAGGCGGCGTCGTAGTCATAACCCACATCGGGGGCGCTGCCATACACCTGCACCGGCACGCTGCTGGTGGCGCCCAGCAGGTGGCCGTTGCTGAACACGTTGAAGGTGTCACCGGCCATGCTGGCATCCACCACGGTCAACTGCCCCACGAAGCCGGCAGCGATGGTGAAGCTGAAATCCAGCGGCGTACCAAACCCGGCCGCGTTGCTGTCGGCGTTGTCGATCCACTCCGTCCCCATGGAGATGGCCGAGAAGTTGTCGACACCAAAGGCCTGCCACTGCGCATCGGCAGCGAGGTTGAGGGTCGTGGCCTGCGCGGCCAGGGACGATGCGGCCAGGACGGCGGCCAGCAGGGCGGGTTGGAAGGACGACATGACACGCTCCAGATTGAAAGGCTTGGAGCGCATCAGAACAAAGCGTCATGACGCGGCGATGGCCTGCGCATGATCCGATGGGCATCGGGCCTGATGGCCCGGAGCGGGCTTCAGGCCACGAGCAGATGCTGCAGCGTGGTCGCCAGGTGTTCGGTGGGTGGGCGTTTGAAACCGGTGCGTGCAAAGCGCTGCAAGCGCCCCAGCAAGAAGCTGGTGGCCAGCGATGCGCCGACCTGCGCGTCCACCGTGGGGGACATCGAGCCACGTGCCTCCGCCAAAGCCCGGTAGCTTTGCCGCAGCAGCGACTCCAGCCGGTCAAGGAATTGGTTCATGCGGGTCGACAGGCGGTCATGCTCGAACACCAGCACGTCGCCCACGATCACCCGCGTCATGCCGGGGTTCTTCTCGGCAAATTGCAGCACCATGGACAGGATGCGCTGGATCTGCACGGCCGGGTCTGCCTCACGCTCGGCAATCTGGTTGGCCAGGGTGAAGATGGACTGCTCGATGAACTCGATCAGCGCCTCGAACATCTGCGCCTTGCTGGCAAAGTGCCGGTACAAGGCAGCTTCGCTCACCGACAGGCGCGCCGCCAGGGCCGCCGTGGTGATGCGGTCGGCATCGGGTTGCTCCAGCATGGTGGCCAGTGCATGCAGGATCTGCACGCGCCGCTCGCCCGGCTTGGGGCGCTTGCGCACGGGGGCCGCAGGCGCACCGTCTGGTGCGTCCTTGTCCGGATCATCGAGCCCCTGTGGTGCCATGTGGTCTCCAAGCGTGCAGTGCCCTGAGCTTTTTGATTCTGACACACACCCCAATGGGCTTGCCATGCAAGCGAATGCCCACTTCGGGGCCGTGTTGGTTATGGCGCAAATAGTGTTGCATCCAGACCGTGCTCAGCCCCACCTTGCGGGCGCTCTTGAGGTTGGCCACCGTGTCTTCAACCAGGATGCAGCGTGAAGCGGGCAGCTTGTAGCGCGCCATCACGATACGCAGCATGCGGGCGTCCGGCTTGGGGCGCAGGTCACCAAAGACCCGCATGCCCTCGATGGCGATGACCCCCTCGAAGCACGAGGCCAGGTCCAGCGCGGTCAGCACGCGCTTGGCATACTCGGCAGGGGCATTGGTCAGCAGGAACTTGCGGCCCGGCAAGCTGCGCAGCGCGGCGCGATCAGCCGCTGGCATGTGCAACTGCGCCTCCAGCCCCGGCAGCACGTGGGTCTGGGCCAGGAAGTGCGCGGCCCGGATGCCATGGTGGCGCTCCAGACCCAGCAAGGTGGCGCCATAACGCCGCCAGTAATGGATACGCAGGCGATCGGCCTCGTCACGCGGCAAGCCCAGTTGCCGCTCGATGTAATCGGTCATCGAGCCGTTGAGCCGCCAGAACACCGCACGGCTGGCGTCGTGCAGTGTGTTGTCCAGATCAAATAACCAGATGGGGGAGCCCGAAGACATGAGGCGCGGCATTCGTTGGCGGCGAGCAGGGGGGGACGGCCGGCCGCCGGGCCGCCCCAAGGCCGGCGCCTCCCCCTTGGGGGGCTGCGAAGGCGCGAAGCGACGAGCTGGGGGGCCTAAGTCTTAGTGACTGCGGATCATCGTGCCGTAAGCCTGCTCGGTCAGGATCTCCAGCAACATGGCGTGCGGCACGCGGCCGTCCACGATGTGCACGGCGTTGACCCCACTCTTGGCGGCATCCAGCGCGCCAGCAATCTTGGGCAGCATGCCACCCGAGATCGTGCCGTCGGCCACCAGCTCGTCGATGCGGCGCGCGGTCAGGTCGGTCAGCAGATTGCCTTCCTTGTCCAGCACACCCTTGATGTTGGTCAGCAGCATGAGCTTCTCGGCCTTGAGGATCTCGGCCAGCTTGGAGGCGACCAGATCGGCGTTGATGTTGTAGCTCTCGTTGTGCTCGCCAAAACCGATGGGGCTGATGACCGGGATGAACTGGTCGTCCTGCAGGGCCTTGACGACGCTGGGGTCGATGGCCTCGATCTCGCCGACCGAGCCCACATCGTGCTCCTTGGTCGGGTCCTCCAGATCGATCAGCTTGAGCTTGCGCGCGCGGATCATGCCGCCGTCACGCCCGGTCAGGCCCACGGCCTTGCCGCCTGCGGCATTGATCAGGCCCACGATGTCTTGCTGCACTTCGCCGGCCAGCACCCACTCGACCACTTCCATGGTTTCGTCGTCGGTGACGCGCATGCCCTGGATGAACTGGCCCTTCTTGCCGATCTTGTTGAGCGCGGCGTCGATCTGCGGCCCACCGCCGTGCACCACCACCGGGTTGAGGCCCACCAGCTTGAGCAGCACCACGTCTTCGGCGAAGTCGGCCTGCAGCTCCGGATCGGTCATGGCGTTGCCGCCGTACTTGATGACGATGGTCTTGCCGTGGAACTTGCGGATGTAGGGCAGCGCCTGGGCCAGGATCTCGGCCTTGTCACGCGGGGCGATGCTGGCAACGGAGTCGGATTGCGGCAGGTGGGTAGGGGCGGTCATGGACAACTCGGAGCGATGGACGGGACAGGCATTTTAAGAGCCATCGAAAGGCACAAGAAAAAAGCCACACGCGGAGCCGAGGCCCCACGTGTGGCTGGCAGCCCTGTCAGCGAGACAGGTGCCGCGAGTCGAATCAACCCTGACGACGGCGACGAGTGACGCCGGACACGCCCAGGCCAATCAGGCCGGTGAAGACCAGCGCCCAGGTGGTGGGCTCAGGAACAGGCACGGGCGTCGTGGCGGTGAAGGTCAAGGTACCCACGTTCTGGGTCGGGATGGGGATGGTGATGCCCAAGGTCTTGGTCACGGTGCCCAGACCTGCGCTGCTCAAAGCGAAAGCGCCGGACACGGAGCCACCCGTGGTCAAGGTCGAGAAAGCAGGCGTCAAGGGCGACACCGAGAACACGGTGACGTCATTGAAGTCGAACGTGGTGGTGCCATTGACGAAGTGGATGTCACCCACCACAGACGAAGTGGTGTTGTTGTAAACCAGACCGTCAAAGGTCATGGCACCGTTACCGGCGATGGTAAAGGTCAGCGCGGCAGTGGGAGCCCAGTTCAGCTGGGTGCCACCGGCAGCCAGATCGGAGGTCGCGGCGCTGAAGGTGTTGTTCGCGTAAGTGCCCGAACCCGAGGCGCTGATCGTCACACCGAAGAAGCTGAACGAATCGGTCAGGGCCGGCAGAAAGGCCACATCAGCGGTGGTGGTGGCCGAGGCAACCGAAGAGGCAGCAACCAGACTGGTAGCCAGCGCCACAGAGGTCAAGGTGCGGAAAATTGCTTTGGACATGCTTGCTCCCGAATAAAGTGTGAAGCCTTCACGGAAAAACCGGGCAGGCCCTGATTAAATGAGGTTTGGGGCATGGTATGGGAACTCGCAGGATTCACCTACTGTAATGAATTGAAAACCCACCATTTGAGGGGGTTAGTGATCACTTGCGTTCGCGCCCTCGCCTCCAGGGTCAACCTGCCGCACCGCTGTCCCGTTGAAGGTAGCAACAAGGGCTCATCCCTTGAAGGAGCATGACGTGAAACTGAACTTTGCCCGCCCCCTCGCTGGCCTGATGCTGGGACTTGGTGTGGCGTTGACCGCCGCCGCCCAGCCGGTCGATGGTGAAGTCATGCGGATCGACCAGGAAGCCGGCAAGGTCACACTCAAGCACGGCGAAATCAAGAACCTGGACATCCCCGCCATGCAGATGGCCTTCCGGGTGGCCAACCCCAGTTGGCTCAAGACCTTGCAAGTGCACGACAAGGTCCGCTTTTCTGCGGACAAGGTGGGCGGCCAGTTCACCATCACCGCCATCGAAGTGCGCAAGTAAACAGCGCAAAAAAAAAAACAGGCCCCAACGGCGACCGTTGGGGCCTGTCTCGCTGCATTAGTCCTCCCTGGACGTGGTTCTGTGGACAGCGCTCTGGCTGCACTTTTTGTGTTGGCTTGCGCCTTTGGTGTGCAGTTGTACCGAGTCTAGTGTCCGAACATGTCAAATCTGACATGGATACCTCGGAAGTGGTTACAAGATGCAATCCCATGTTCATGTGACCACACCCCATCCCATACCGTGAAATCAGGTCACATGGATGAGCACGGCCGTCATGCTCAGGTAGCGCAGAAACTTGCCAATGCCCATGTAAAACAGGCAGGGCCAGAACGGCAAGCGCAACCACCCCGCCACCGCGCACAGGGGGTCACCCACGACAGGCAGCCAGGACAGCAGGCACGCTGGCGCGCCGTAGCGTTGCAACCACTTCAGGGCGCGGTGATTGGCCGGTTTGTCGTGACCGGGTTGCAGATCAGGCTCATGGCCCGCCTCGTGCCGAACGCGATCGGCCGCCTGCCGGGCGCCCAAGCCCATCCACCAGGTCAGCCCTCCGCCCAGGGTGTTGCCCACTGTGGCCACCAGGATGGCAGGCCAGAACAACTCCGGCTGGAGTTTGACCAGGCCAAACACAGCCGGCTCCGAGCCCATCGGCAACAAGGTCGCCGAAACAAAGGCAATCACGAATATCGCACCCAGCCCGACCTCCGGGACAGCCAGCCAGTGCAGCAAAGCGGAAACCCCCGCCATCAATGCATCTTCCATGTGTGCATTGTGCGGGGGTTGCAGCCTCCCTCGTGCGCGGCCTGGCCACGCGCGTGCAGACAAGGCCGGGTCAGGCGCGGCGGCGAACCAGGCCGATCAAGCCCAGGCCCATCAGCGCCAAGACATAGCTCTCGGGCTCGGGTACGGCATTGATGGCCTGCATCTGCAACCCCCCACTCACGCCCTTGGCCAGCAGGTCCGCGTCGGTGAAGCGGAACATGTAGAACTTGTTGTCGCCGGCCACGCCGGGCACGAAGTCGTTGTCATTGGCCAGCAGCATGGTGTGATACGTCACGCCACTTTCGACCAGGTCGTCGCCGAAGGTCAGGCCTTCAAGCTTGGCGGGGATCTGCGTGTCGGTGAAACCGGCTGCCTTGAGCATCGCCACGAAGTCCACCAGTTGCGTCTTGGCCAGCAGTTGCCCCTGCAGCGCGGCGTCCCCGCTGAGCCCGCTCACATCGGTGGCGCCGTTGAGCTCGATGGCCCACATCTGCTTGATGACGGCGCTGGAGCCATCGCCCAGGCCCTTGCCGTCACGCGGCAGGAAGGCCAGCGTGTGGTCGTTGATGGCCACGATGTCGCTGTTGTTGTAGCCCTTGGTGCCGATCTGGTTGCTGACCGCGTATTCCTTGGTGTTGCCGGTGGCGATGTCGATTTCGACGATGCGGTTGGTCTTGCCGGCCGAGGTGTCACCGCCGTCTTGCAGCAGCGCGCTCTGCATGATGCCGTAGAGCTTGTTGCCGTCCGGGCTGATGGCCAGGCCTTCCATGCCCTTGTTGGCGACGCGGCCCACGGTGTTGCCGCTGATCTCGTTGTTGCCGATGGCGCTCTGGTTGGTCACAGCCAGGTTGGTCGGCAGTGTGAACGAGCGGATGCGCTCACCGGTGCTGCGGTCGAACTGGTAGACGTAAGGGCCGTATTCATCGGACACGAACACGCTCTTGCCGTCCTTGGAGACGCGGATGGATTCGGGGTCCAGGCGGGCATTGTTCGGGTTGCCGGAGCTGCCCGCCACAAAGCCATCGGAGCGGCCGGTGAAGTAGTACTTGCCATTGGCATTGAGCGTGGGCACGCCACTGGCCAGGCCAGCCGTGCTGCCATAGTTCAGGGGGGTGCTGCTCCACAGCAAGGTGGTGCTCTGCAGTGTTGGGGTGACGGTGTAAGGCAAGGTGCCAGCCGGCACGGCCGACGGGGTCGCCGTCACGTTCATGCTGACCGTGTTGAAGCGGGCGATGTAGGAGGTGGTGTTGTCCACCGCCGCGCCACCGGCGTAGGCCATGGCGTTGGGGCCGCGGTCGGGCAAGGCCAGGAAGGTGTTGCCCCCGGCCCAGGCCAGGCCGGAGCCCATGCCACCCAGGACGTTGGCGGCCACGCCGCTTTCCAGCGTGCCCGTCAGGCCCGACAGGTCGCTGCTGCCGCCCAATGAGCCGATACCGATCAACTCGAAAGCGGCATGGGCAGAACCCATGGCCGAGCTCAGAACAAACACACTGGCCAGACGGGCGGCCACGGGGCTCAGGACGAAACGCATGGGGACTTCTCCAACAAGGGGTTACAACGCTGCGCGGCAGCATGCCCGCGCTTCATGACAATCCCTTGAAAACCCCACGCGCACAAAAAAGCCGGGACATGCCCGGCTTGGCAATGACAGGGCTTGCGCCCGGTGCATCAGTAGCTGTAGCCCACCATCAGCGAGAACACGGAGGGGTGGAAGCGGTAAGACGCTGTCTGCCGGCTCGTATTGGTCGAGATGGTCATGTTGTTCTTGACTGCCGCCGTCGACCAACCTGCGCTGAGCAGCCAGTTCTTGTCGAACTTGTAGTTGACACCGGTCTGGAAGGCAAAGCCGATGGAGTCCGTCAGCTCGATCTTGACGGGGCCATCCGTGTAGAAGTCGGTGCCGGTCTGCGTGGCCTTGGCATCGAAGTGGGTGTAGTTCACGCCCACGCCCACATAAGGACGCAAGGCGCTGGATGCATCGCCGAACTTGTAGTTGAAGAACACCGTGGGCGCGACTTCCTTGACAGTGGCCACCACCTGGTTGTTGGTCGTGGCAAACAGGCCGTAGCTGGCGGTGGGGATGCTGCTCAGCGCGCCATAACCGGCAGGTGCCAGCTTGGAGGCATCGTTGATGCGCAGCTTCACATCGTGCTTGGGAGGTACACCCAGCACCAGTTCGGCGCTCCAGTTATCGTTGAAAGCCCGCTCGATGCTGAACAGCAAGGTGGACTTGGGCTGCACCTCCATCTGCAAGCCGGTCGGAACACCGAGGCCATAGGTGGCACGAAGGGGGTTGGCAGCGGGCAGGGAGCCCTCCAGATCACTGCTGGTCGCGCGAGGATCAATGCGACCTGCGCCGATCTTGAAGGTATAGGGCTGTGCCGAAGCGGCAAACGGGATCACGCCGCAAGCCACAGCGCACACCACAGCGCGAGCGTTCATCTGGAAGAAGGATGTTTTCATAGGGTCCGATGGAGGAAAAAAAACCGTCCCTGAGAGGGGCGGCTTTGGCCGTACAACATTGCAGAATGACTGCAACAGTTGCACATTCTATGCAACACGCTTCGCACCATGCGGGGATCAGGGCGGTACACAACGTCCATTTGTGACGTATCGCACGGGCCAAATCCGCAGATCAAAATTTGATCAAAGGGGGTGCACAGGGTTCACCCGGACAGCTATACTCTGCCTCCTTTTTAAGCAGCCCTGAGCCCATTCCACACGGTTGGTCGGTCAGGGCTTTCCTGTCTTCTTCGGTCAAAAGAGCCCATCCGCTTTTCCGGCAAACCTTTGCTCGCCTCATTCTGATGTCCACCCCAACTCCTCCCGCCAGCACGCTGATGGTCGGCTCGATCGAGCTGCCCAACCGCCTGTTCGTGGCGCCGATGGCCGGGGTGACGGACCGCCCCTTCCGCATGTTGTGCAAGCGCCTGGGCGCGGGTTATGCGGTCAGCGAGATGGTGACCTCGCGCAAGGACCTGTGGCACAGCCTGAAGACCTCGCGCCGCGCCAACCACGAGGGTGAAACCGCGCCGATCTCGGTGCAGATCGCCGGCACGGATGCGGCCATGATGGCCGAGGCCGCTGCCTACAACATCGACCGCGGCGCCCAGATCATCGACATCAACATGGGTTGCCCCGCCAAGAAGGTGTGCAACAAGTGGGCTGGCTCGGCGCTGATGCAGGACGAGGCCCTCGCGCTGGAGATCGTCGAAGCCGTGGTGGCCGCCTGTGCGCCGCGCAATGTGCCCGTGACCCTGAAGATGCGCACCGGCTGGAGCCAGCTCAACAAGAACGCCGTGCGCATTGCCCGCGCTGCCGAGAGCGCCGGCGTGGCCATGCTGACGGTGCACGGCCGCACGCGCGAGCAGGGCTACAAGGGCCAGGCCGAGTACGAGACGATTGCGGCCGTGAAGGCAGCCGTGCGTGTGCCGGTAGTGGCCAATGGCGACATCACCTCACCCGAGAAGGCCGAGCTGGTGCTCAAGCTCACGGGCGCCGACGCCATCATGGTGGGCCGCGCCGCACAAGGCCGCCCCTGGATCTTTGGTGACATCGCCCACTACCTGGCCACCGGCACGCACCGTGCCCGGCCCCTGACCCTGCAGGTCAGGCAGTGGCTGGTAGAGCACCTGCATGAACACTATGGTTTGTACGGCGAATTCGCCGGCGTGCGCACGGCACGCAAACACATCGGCTGGGCGGTGCGCGCCTTGCCAGGTGGGGAGGACTTCCGTGCCCACATGAACACCCTGGACAGCATCGACAGCCAGATCCAGGCCGTGACCCATTTCTTCGACGAACTCGGCCTGCACCACGACCGCCTGCCGGACGCGGCGCCCGCCATCGACGAAGAAGACGATGCCCACGAGGACCGCGCAGCCTCGTGTGCCGCGAACTGACAAAGCATCATGAGCAAGAAGAACATCCAAGACTGCATCCGAGACAACCTGGACAGCTACTTCCACGATCTGCGTGGCGCCGAGCCCAATGCCGTGTACGACATGGTCGTCAACGCGGTGGAGCGCCCCATGCTGGAGGTGGTCATGCTGCGCGCCGATGGCAACCAGTCCAAGGCCGCCGAGTGGCTGGGCATCAACCGCAACACGCTGCGCCGCAAGCTGCTTGAGCACAAGCTCATCAAATAAAGCATTCCCCCTGTATCCCCGCTCTTTGAACTGAAGGAAAAACCATGGCTTTGACCGCCTTGCTGTCCGTGTCCGACAAGACCGGCATCGTTGAATTTGCCCAGGCCCTGCACGCGCAAGGCGTGCGCCTGCTGTCCACCGGCGGCACCGCCAAGCTGCTGGCCGAAAAAGGCCTGCCCGTGACCGAGGTCTCCGAAGTGACCGGCTTCCCCGAGATGCTCGACGGCCGCGTCAAGACCCTGCACCCCCGCGTGCACGGCGGCATCCTGGCCCGCCGCGACCTGCCCGAGCACATGGCCGCCCTGAAGGCCCACGGCATCGAGACCATCGACATGCTGGTGGTCAACCTCTACCCCTTCGCCCAGGCCACCGCCAAGGCCGACTGCACGCTGGAAAACGCCATCGAGAACATCGACATCGGCGGCCCCACCATGCTGCGCGCCGCCGCCAAGAACTGGCAGGACGTGGCCGTGATCATCGACCCGATCGACTACGAGCAAGTGCTGTCCGAGATGAAGGCCGAGGGCATCACCCGCTCGACCAAGTTCATGCTCGCCAAGAAGGTGTTCGCGCACACCGCCGCCTACGACGGCATGATCACCAACTACCTGACGTCGCTGGAAGCCGGCTCGGAATTGAAAACCGAAGCCGTGCCGGCCAAGGAAGCCTACCCTGCCGTCTTCAACCTGCAGCTGCACAAGGTGCAAGGCATGCGTTACGGCGAGAACCCGCACCAGTCGGCCGCCTTCTACCGCGAGGCTTCGCCTGCGGTCAGCGTGCTGTCCAACTGGACGCAGATTCAAGGCAAGGAACTGTCCTTCAACAACATCGCCGATGCCGATGCGGCCTGGGAATGCGTCAAGGCCTTTGAGGTGCCCGCCTGCGTGATCATCAAGCACGCCAACCCCTGCGGCGTGGCCATCGGCGCCGGCCCGCTGGAGGCCTACACCAAGGCCCTCAAGACCGACCCGACCTCGGCCTTCGGCGGCATCATGGCCTTCAACCGCACGGTGGACTTTGACGTGATCGAGGCCATCAACGCCAACAAGCAGTTCGTGGAAGTGGTGATCGCACCGAAGTTCACCGACGCTGCCCGCGCCGCCTATGCCTCCAAGCAGAACGTGCGCCTGCTGGAAGTGCCTCTGACCGATGCCACCCGTGGCCTGTCCAATGCACTGGACTTCAAGCGCGTGGGCGGTGGCATGCTGCTGCAATCGGCGGACAACATCGACCTGGTGGGTGACATCAAGGTCGTGTCCAAGCTGCAACCCACCGAGCAACAACTCAAGGACATGCTGTTTGCCTGGACCGTGGCCCGCTTCGTCAAGAGCAACGCCATCGTGTTCTGCAAGGACGGCATGACCATGGGCGTGGGCGCCGGCCAGATGAGCCGCCTGGACTCGGCCCGCATCGCCTCGATCAAGGCTGGCCATGCTGGTTTGACCCTGCAAGGCACGGCCGTGGCGTCGGACGCCTTCTTCCCGTTCCGCGACGGCCTGGACGTGGTGGTTGACGCAGGCGCCACCTGCGTGATCCACCCGGGTGGCTCGATGCGCGACGACGAAGTGATCGCCGCCGCCGACGAGCGTGGCATTGCCATGGTGTTCACCGGCACGCGCCACTTCCGTCATTGATCAGCACCCGCTGAATCGCGACAGCCGGCCTGAGGTCAACCCCAAGCCGGCCGCAAAAACCGACCTTCAACGTCGGTTTTTGTTTATGCATATATTTCGCATGCGAAATAAATTCACCCATGACACCCAAACGCCCTCGCCTTGTCTTTCTGCTCAACAGCGCCCAGCGGCGGCTGCAGGCCTGGATCGGTGCGCTGCATGCGCAAACCGCCTCAAGCAGGCATGAAGGCCATGCGCCGCCCACGGCCGTGCAGGCCGGCGTGCTGTTCGTGCTCGCCCGGCAGGACGGCGCCACCATGGGCCAGCTGGCCACCGAGCTGGACCTCGCGCCCTCGGCCGTGTCCGGCCTGGTCCAGCGCCTGGAGGCCCTGGGCTGGGTGCAACGCCGGCCCTGCCCTGAAGACGCCCGCACCCAGCGCGTGTGGCTGCTGGCCGCTGGCCGCGCCCAGTTGCCCCCCTTGCGCGAGGCCCTGGCCCTCATCAATGGACGCCTCACGGCCGGCTTCACCGAAGCCGAGCTGCAAACCGTGGCGCGCTGGCTGACGCATGTCCAGCAGCTTGACGCCACCACCCCACCGGAGCCCCACCATGAGTGACCTCGAACGCATCACCATCACCTGCGCAGACGGTGTGCACCTGCATGGCCACTTCACGCCGGCCAGCGGTGGCGCGCCCGGCCTGCCCGTGCTGCTGAGCCCGGCCACCGGCGTCAAGCAGCACTTCTACCTGCGCTTTGTGAGCTGGCTGGCCGCACAAGGCCATGACGTGCTGGTGTTCGATTACCGCGGCATCGGCCTGTCGCGCCATGGCCATCTCAAGCACAACAAGGCCACGCTGGCCGAGTGGGGCCAGCTGGACCAGGTGGCCGCGCTCGACTGGCTGCTGCAACGCACAGGCCGCGACCAGGTGCTGATGCTGGGCCACAGCGCCGGCGGCCAGATGATCGGCCTCTTGCCCAACCATCAGCGTGTCGCGCGCCTGGTGGGGGTGTCGGCGTCCACGGGCTGGTTCCGCGGCATGCGCCTGGGCTTTCGGCTCAAGGCCCACCTGGGCCTGCGTTGCCTCGTGCCACTGGGCACCCTGGTCAAAGGTTATGGGCCGACATCGGCCGTGGGCCTGGGCGAAGACCTGCCCGCCGGCGTGGCGCGCCAGTGGGGCCAATGGTGTGCCGCAGGCGGCTACGCCACCAACGCCATCCGCGGCAAGCCCGAGCAGGACTTCCACGCCGAGGTGCGCACACCCATCACGGTGCTCTATGCGGAGGACGACGACATCGCCACCCCCACCACCGTGGCCGACCTGCTGCGCACCTTCCCCTCGACGCAAAAGCAGGCCATGCGCATCAAGCCGGCCAGCCACGGGCTCAAGGCCATCGGCCACATCGACTGGTTTCGTGCATCGCACCAGGCGCTGTGGCCCATGATTGCTTCGTCGCTGCGTGGGCAGGGCTGACAGGGCTTATCCTGTCGGCCTCATGATCATTCTCGGCATCGACCCCGGTCTGCAGACCACCGGCTTTGGCGTCATCGAAGCCGATGGCCCGCGTCTGCACTATGTGGCCAGCGGCACCATCAAGACCAAGGAAGCCGCGCAGGGCGACCTGCCCACGCGCCTGAAGCTGATCTTCGAAGGCGTGCGCGAGGTGGTGGGGCGTTACGAGCCGCAGCAGGCCTCGGTTGAAATCGTGTTCGTCAACGTGAACCCGCAGTCCACGCTGCTGCTGGGCCAGGCGCGCGGCGCGGCCATTGCCGGGCTCTTGAGCACGCCGGCGTCACCCTCGGTGTCAGAGTACACGGCCTTGCAGATGAAGAAGGCGGTGGTGGGGCATGGTCACGCGGCCAAGGCCCAGATCCGCCACATGGTGATGCGCCTGCTGAGCCTGCCCCGCGAGCCGCACAACGATGCGGCCGATGCCTTGGGGCTGGCCATCTGCCATGCGCATGCCGGCCATGCAATGGCGCAGATGGCCAAGGCGACGGACCTGTCCCGCCGCACGCACGCCCAGATCAAGGGCGGGCGCGTTTACTGACCGTCCTTGATCAGGCGCCCTGCCTGCGACTGCACAGGCCGCGCGTTCATCGGGTAGAGCTTGGCGAACACGCCGATCTGCTCACGCGAGACGCCGGCCGGTTGCTTCATCACCATCCACAAGACGCCTTCCGAACACGGCGGCGTGGTCAGCGAGCCCATGTAGGTGTAGTACTGGCGCTGCTCGGGCAGCAACTGGCCCAGGTCGATCTGGCTCATGGCGCCCTGCTCCATGTTCTTCTCCAGCGGCAGGTTGTTCCAGACCTGCTGCACCAGCGGGTGGGCCTTGCCCTGGTCCATCAGCACGGCCACCACGGCCAGCTTGCCATCGATGTCCTTGTGCACCAGATGGGCCACCATCTCGTACTGGCGGCCATTGATGCGCTCTTCGCTCGGGCGGTGGAAGTGGAACTGCACCAGCTCGTAGCGGTGGCCCATCACGGTGATGCCATTACCCGGCTCGACGTTGACCTGCACGGTGTGGCCGTTGTCGATCACGCGGAAGTTGGAGGGGCGGTAGTCGAACTGGATCGGGTCCAGTTGCACGGGGATGCCGTCGCGGATGTCGATGGGGCTCTGGCGCTTGCCCACCATGCATTGCTGGAACTCGGGCTTGAGACGGCCCCAGCTCTCGGGGCCCGTGTCGCCTGCATAAGCCCAATGCACATCGTGGCCATGGGCATCCAGCAGCCGAGTTGTGGACGAGGATGCGGGCTTGCCGGGCTTGCTGCCCGCCAGCGCAGCCTCATGCGGTTCCTGAGGCAGGAGCGCGCCTTGCGGGTCGTTCATGGCCAGCGCTCTGCCGCCGCCACGCACCCCCGAGGCAGCCCTGGCCGCGCGGGCCGCGGGCTTGGCGCGCACTTGCACCACGGGCGGGGCTTCACGCTTGGTGCGCACCTCGGCGATCTTCTGGTCGATCAGGTCACGCAACTCGGACATGGACACATTCGATTTGGCGTCCGAGGCGCTTTCGGCCTTGGCATCGGCCTTGCCCGTGGACTCGCGGCTGGCCTCACGTGTCGCTTCGCGCTTGTCACCCTTGCTGCTCTTGGCGCTGCGGCTTTCGCCACGCGACTCGCCACGACCCTCGACGTTCTGCGCCTCGGCCTTCAAGTTGGGCTTGAGCGAGGGTTTGATGCTCGTTTCCTTGGTCTCGCCGGGGTCCAGCGACTCATCGGCATGGCCGTGCGCCTCGGCCGCATAGGCACCCATCACCAGGGCCATGCTGGCCGCCAGGGCAAAAACAGGGGCAAGACGCTCACGCAACGCTACATTCATGGTCAAACTCTCCGCAATACGCCGGAGATTTCGGCCAGTAAAACGCAGAACTTGAATGCGTCAGCGCGAATAAGTGACCTGGATCAGGCCACCAATGTGAAAAAAGTGTGAAGTCAGCCGATAGGCCGGATTCTGTGCAGCCCCGTGTCTCGCGACGCTGAGCTGTGACCGCCATTCCTCTGGGCCGCCTGTCACCAGAACGGCTCGATGCCACCTACCCGCACACTCTCCGGACCGGATCATCGTGTGCCTATTTGGTGTTGCTGCGCGTAGAGATTGCCCGTTTCACCCGGACTTAACCGGCTCGTCTCTGTTGCTCTGATCCTCACCTTGCGGTGGAGAGGTGTTACCTCCTACGCTGCCCTGTGCAGTCCGGACCTTCCTCCAGTGCGACCTTTCGATCCTTGCACCAGCGGCGGTCTGGCTGACTTCACGGGCCGGATTATCGCCCCACCCGCGGTCAAAGCCCAGCTTTTTCGAGGCTGCGCAGAAAGTCTTCTGGCTTCTGGAAGCCCACCACCTGGGCGGCCGTGCGCTCCTGCCCCTGCGCATCAAAGAAGATCAGGCCGGGCGGGCCGAACAACTTGAAGCGCTGCAACAAGGCGCGGTCGTCGGCCGTGTTGACGGTGACGTCAGCCTGCAGCAGCACCGCGCCCTTCAGGCGTGCCTGCACCTGCGGGTCAGAGAAGGTGGCGTGCTCCATCTCCAGGCAGGAGGTGCACCAGTCGGCGTAGAAGTCCAGCATCACGGGCTTGCCCTGCGCCTTGGCCTGCGCCAGTGCGGCATCCAGCTCGGCCACGTTGCGCACGCGCTCGAAAGGCAGCACGCTGTGGTGCGCCGACACGGCCGGCGCCTGCCCCACCAGGGACTGCAGATACGGCCAGGCCGGGCGGGCCACCCACACGGCCATGCCCAGCATCAGCACGCCGAACAAGGCCTTGACGGCCTTCATCCAGGGCCCCGTGCGTGGCAGCAGGCTGCCGGCCGACAGGCCCACCAGCAACAAGGGCAGGCTCATGCCCCAGGCCATGGCGTAAAGCGCGGTGCCGCCCAGCACCACGTTGTGCGTCTGGCTGATGTAGAGCAGCGCACCGGCCAGCGGCGCCGACACGCAGGGGCTGACCACCAGGGCCGACACCACCCCCATGGCGAACACGCTGATGAACTTGCCACCGGGCAGCTGGCTGGAGCCGGCACCCAGCCAGCTTTGCACGGCGGGCGGCAGTTGCAGCTCATACAAGCCGAACATGGACAGGGCCAGCAACACCATCAGCGCGGCGAACACCAGCACCACCCAGGGGTGCTGCAGGTAGGCAGCCAGGCCTTGCCCGAGCAAACCGGCGGCCACACCCAACGCCGTGTAGACCAGGGCCATGCCCTGCGAGTAGCTCAGCGCCAGGGCAAAGCCCCGCCCGCGGCTGACATGCCCCTTCTGCCCCACGATGATGGACGACAGGATGGGCACCATGGGCAGCACGCAGGGCGTCAGCGACAGCAGGATGCCGGCCAGCAGGAACACCGGCACCACCGTCCACCATTGGCCCGAAGCCAGGGCCCGGCCGATCCCCCCGTCATCCGCGCCACCGTCCGCAGCAGCACCCTGCAGGGTCTTGTCTGCCTCGTTGACGGAGGCCGTTGCCACGGCACCAGAAGCCGAGTTCACGGACAGGATCTGACCGCGCTCATCGAGCTTGAGCAGCAGCTGCTTTTTCTGCGGCGGGTAGCACAAACCGGCATCGGCACAGCCCTGGTAGACGATGGTCAGCGCGTGCTCGCCACGCAAGGTGTCGGGCACCGTGACCGTGCCGGAGACATCACCGTGGTAGACCTCCAGCACCTTGTCGAAGGTGGGGTCGTGCTTGGCTTGGCCGGGAGGCAGGTCCCACTTCAGCAAGAGGGGCGGCACGCCAGAACCCGCATCAACACGGGCTTCCAGCCGTTCGCGGTACAGGTACACGGCACGCGCCAGGGTGAAGTCCACCTGCAGGGCATGCGGGCCGACCTGGCTGACGCTGGCCTGAAACGCCTTCTCGGGCGGCAAGAAGGTTTGAGCCTGAGCCCCACCCACACAGAGCACCAGGAACGCGCTCAGGATCACCCACACCACGCGCCAAGGCGCGACAATCCACTTGATGTCATTCATGGCCGACATTCTGCCCGGGCTGGGCTTATCCTGTCTGGCCAGCGTCCTTTTGCGCCCCTGACGCACCGAAGCGCACCACAACGCACTGAAATCCTGGAGTTCAAGATGAAAGCCCTCAACATCCTCGACACCATTGGCAAGACGCCGCACATCCGCATGAACCGCCTGTTCGGCACCGGTCCGGAAGTCTGGATCAAGGCCGAGCGCGCCAACCCCGGTGGCTCCATCAAGGACCGCATCGCGCTGGCCATGGTGGAAGACGCCGAACGCAGCGGCGCCCTCAAGCCCGGCGGCACCATCATCGAGCCCACCTCGGGCAACACCGGCATCGGCCTGGCCATGGTGGCCGCGGTCAAGGGCTACCGCCTGATCCTGGTCATGCCCGACAGCATGTCCATCGAACGCCGCCGCCTGATGCTGGCCTACGGCGCCACCTTCGACCTGACCCCGCGCGAAAAAGGCATGAAGGGCGCCATCGCCCGCGCCCAGGAGCTGGCTGCCGAAACCCCGCTGGCCTGGATCCCGCAGCAGTTCGAGAACCCCGCCAACATCGCCGTGCACGAGCAGACCACCGCGCAGGAGATCCTGGCCGACTTCCCCGAAGGCCTGGACGCACTGATCACCGGCGTGGGCACGGGCGGCCACATCACGGGTTGCGCCAAGGTGCTCAAGGCCGCCTGGCCCAAGCTGAAGGTGTATGCCGTGGAGCCCAAGGCCTCGCCGGTCATCTCGGGTGGCCAACCCTCGCCCCACCCCATCCAGGGCATCGGCGCGGGCTTCATCCCCGCCAACCTGCACACCGACCTGCTGGACGGCGTCATCCAGGTCGATGCCGAAGAGTCACGCGAATTCGCCCGCCGCGCCGCGCGTGAAGAAGGCATGCTGGTGGGGATTTCCTCAGGTGCCACGCTCAGCGCCATCGCCCAGAAGCTGCCAGACTTGCCTTATGGCGCGCGCGTGCTGGGCTTTTGCTATGACACGGGTGAGCGCTACCTGTCGGTGGAAGGCTTCCTGCCGACCTGAGCCCCGAAAGACGCCCACCCCGCCTCACACTGTCCATGCCAAGCAGACGCCACCACTTCCTCGACGACGCTTCATCCCCCTGGCCCATGCTCATCGCCTTGATCGCGAGCGTGCCTGCCTTTTACGACTCGATGATGCCGACGCCGGCGACGTGGGCAACCTGGATGTATGTGGTCAGCGGGGTGGTGATCCTGGTTTCGGCATGGCGCGTCCAGAAGCTGGGGCAAAGCCGCCATGGCCCGGAGCATGGCGCCAAGACCCGGGCCTGGGGGCATCACCCGCTGGAGATCAAGCTGGACTGGTTTCTGGGGGTGGCGCTGTTGCTCAACGCGGTGCTGCCGCAGAGCAACGAGTCCGAGCCGGCGCTGATCTGGCGCCTGGTCGTGGCCGTGCTGATGCTCTACCGCCTGCTCAAGATCAGCCTGCCCTTGTTCACCGAAACCGGGCTGGCGCGCCTGCTGGCCATGGGCGGCACCGTGCTGGCCTTGTGCGGCATCGGCTTTTACTGGCTGGACCCTGAGGTCAACTCCCTGCACGATGGCCTCTGGCTGGCGTTCTCGACCGCGGCCACGGTGGGTTATGGCGATGTGGTGCCCAGCAGCACAGCCTCGCGCATTTTCTCGGTGTTCGTGGTGCTGCTCGGTTATGGCCTGCTGTCACTGGTCACGGCCAGCATCGCCGCCATGTTCGTGGGCACCCAGGAGCGCAAGGTCGAACACGACATCCTGCGCGACATGCACCAGCAACTGCAGTCCGTGCGCCAGGAGATCGTGGCCTTGCGCCAGGCCGTGGAAGACATGAAGGCCGAGCAGCAAGGCATGCCGCCTGAAGAAACCCCGCCCAAGGCCCAGCGCGCCACGCACACCGAGCAGCCCTGACGGGGCATGCGCCCTGTCGTCAGCCCGCCGTCGGGGTTTGACCCGTCAGACGCTTGGGGTGTGATGCGTCGTCCGGCAGAATCGGTGCACACAGATCGGCACGCAGCGTACCTGCACCGATCGCACCGGACGCCGCCCCATGCCCGACCTGCCCGCCAAGAAAAAACGTGCCGCCACCGTCACCCGTCGCTACGGTGGGGTGGACGCGGCCGAGCGCCGACGCGAGCGGCAGCGTCGGCTCATGGCAGCGGGGCTGGCGGTCTTTGGCACACGCGGCTACCACCTGTCCACCGTGCGGGACATCTGCGCGCAGGCCGGCCTGACCGAGCGCTATTTCTACGAGTCCTTCAAAGCCCTGGGCGAGCTGTTCGATGCCGTCTACGCCGAGTTGCGCAGCCAGCTGCAGCAAAGGGTGATGCAGTCCGTCATCGTGCAGGGTGCACGTCACCTCGACCCAATGGCCATGGGCGAAGGCTCGTTGCGCGCCTGGTATGCCTTCCTGCATGAAGACCCGCGGCGCGCCCGCGTCATGCTGATCGATGCGGTGAGCGTCAGCGACAGCGGCATGCGCGGTGCAGAAGCGGCCATCAACGAGTTCAAGGGCATGCTGCGTGCATTCATCAGCATGATGTACCCCGATGTCGAGCGCCACGGCATCAACATGGACGTGATCGTTTCCGGGCTGGTGGGCGCCACCATCTACATCGCCAAGAACTGGACGCAGTCTGGCTTCAAGCCCTCGCTCGATGAGATCCTGATGCACAACATGATGATCTACCGCAGCCTGGATCTGCTGTACAAAAAACAGCAGGCCGAGCAGACTTCAGTCGCCGCGTATTGAACCATGGTCGTTCAGGATTTCCTGAATCCGATTACGTGTTCCGCTGACAGACAGCGCCCACCCCGCTCCCTATCATTTCCCATGCGAATAACAGGGATAACGGAGCGTGCATGCGTGAAAACCTGCCGATCACACAAAAAGAATACCCGGTCGACGAATTTGAAACCCTGCTGTCCACCACGGACACCAAGGGTCGCATCCGCTACGCCAACGATGCTTTCTTGCGCGTAGCGGGCTACAGCAAGGACGAGTTGTACGGCCAGCCCCACAACCTGGTGCGTCACCCCGACATGCCTCCTGAGGCCTTCGCTGACCTGTGGCAGACGGTGAAGGCCGGCGCCACCTGGTCTGCCCTGGTCAAGAACCGCCGCAGTGACGGTGACCACTATTGGGTGCGCGCCAACGTCACCCCCATCCGCAATGGCAAGGAGGTCGTGGGCTATATGTCCGTGCGGACCCGTGCCGACCCCGATGCGGTGCGCGCCATGGCCCCGCTGTATGAAGCCCTGCGAGACGGGCGCCTGCGGGGCTGGTGCCTCCGGCAGGGCCGCCTGGTGCGATCAGGGGCCCTGGTCTGGCTCGATCGTGTGCGCAACATGTCGGTGGGCAACCGGCTGACGCTGGGCATCACGGCCATCGCGGCCACCAGCTTGCTTGATCTGCTGCCGCAAAGCACCGAATCACGCGCCCTCGCCGTCGCGATCATGGCCTGCACCTGCGCCATGGTCCTGGCCTGGTGGCGCGCCACGGTGTTGCGGCCTCTGACCGAATTGGTGGCCCAGGCTCGGCTGGTGGCCAGCGGGCAAAAGCCCCAGGCCCTGTTTCCCGATCGGGCCGATGAGATCGGCGCCCTGATGCGCGGCATCGAGCAGGCCGGGCTCAACCTGGTGGCCCTGGGCTGCGACATCCGCGGGCAGGTCGAGAAGGTCAAGGTGTCTGTGGCGGCGATGCAGGACGGCAACCTGGATCTGTATGGCCGCACCGGCCGCGCCACCGAGAAGCTGGCCGAGACCGCCTCGGCGATGGAGCAGCTGGCCGCCACCATCACGGCCAACCAGGACACCGCGCAATCGCTGTCGGGCCTGGCCAGCGAGGCCGACGGCGCCACCAGCAATGGCAAGGCCATGATGGCCCGCACCCTGGAGACCATGCACGGCATCGCCCAGTCCGGGCAGCGCGTGTCAGAGATCACCGCCATGATCGATGCCATCGCGTTTCAGACCAATATCCTGGCACTGAACGCGGCGGTCGAAGCCGCACGCGCCGGCGAACACGGCCGGGGCTTTGCGGTGGTGGCGGCCGAGGTGCGGGCCTTGTCCAAGAAGAGCGCCGACGCGGCCAACGAGATCAAGGCCGTGATCGAGGCATCCAAGGCCCAGGTGGATGCCGGCCTGAATGTGGTCGAGCAGGCGGGCACGTCCATGGACAACATCCAGCGTGTGGTGGGCACGCTCAACGAGCTGACCCAGGAGATCCGCGTGGCCGCCGAGCAGCAGGCTGATGGCGTGGCCTGCGTCAACGAAGCGATTGCCGAGCTGGAGACCTTGACCCAGCAAAACGGCGATCTGGTGGAGACCGGCGCCGCCGCCACGATGGCCCTGCACGAGCAGGCCATGCGCCTGAGCGAAGCGGCCTCGATCTACCAGCTCTGCCATCTGTCTCAGCCAGCAGAAACCGAAGCCCTGGCAGACGCCCAGGCAGACACACCAACCCCAAGGCCAGTGCCCCTCACGGAGATGGACGCGACTGCATGAACTTCAGCCCCGCCATGGAACCCGCCGACAGCACGCTGGCCAAAATGCGGCTCGCGCTTGATCACCACGCGATCGTGAGCGTCACGGACCGGCACGGCGTGATCACCCAGGCCAATGACCGCTTCTGCGCCATCAGTGGCTACAACCGCGATGAGCTGATCGGCCGCACACACGGCATCCTCAAGTCGGGCCGCCACGGCGAAGCCTTGTACCAGGACCTGTGGCGCACCATCGCCAGTGGCCAGGTCTGGCATGGCGTGATCTGCAACCGCCGCAAGAACGGTGGCTATTACTGGGTGAAGTCCACCATCGTGCCCTTGTGTGATGCCCATGGCACCGTGCAGGAGTACGTGTCCATCCGCACGGACATCACGGACCGCTTGCTGGCCCAGGCGCACTCGTCCTTGCTCACGCAGGTGCTGGACCTGACCGATCAAGGCGTGGTGATCGCCGATCGCGGCGGGCAGGTGATCTACACCAACCACGCGGCGGCCTCTTTGCTGGGCCATGCCGCATCGGGCCTGCAGGGACGCTCGGTGCTGGATTTTGTGCCTGCACGCCTGAAGGGCCGCTACCTCAAACGGCTCAACAGCATCACGACGTGCGACTTCCACTGGCAGGGCAAAGTCCCCTTGCTGCGGGCCGATGGCTCGCACATGACCTCGTCCAGCCACGTCGGTGTCGTGGCCAACCACGAGGGCATGCCCGCCTTCTTCTTCAACATCTTCTCGGATTGCTCTGATGACATCGCCAGGCAGGCGGCCTTGCGCGCGGCCAAGCAAAGTGCCGAGCAGGCCAGCGCGGCCAAGACGGCGGTGCTCTCCAACATCAGCCACGAGTTGAGGACGCCGCTCAATGCCATCCTGGGCTTTGGCCAGTTGTTGTGCAAAGACCTGACGCAGCCCAGGCAGGCCGGCTTTGCCCGCGAGATCCTGTTTGCGGGCCAGCACCTGATGGGCCTGATCAACGGCATCCTGGATCTGGCCCAGATCGAAAGTGGCCACGATGTGATGACGCTGGAAGCGGTGGACCTGGTAGAACAGCTGCAGGCCTGCCTGTCCTTGCTCCACCCCATGGCCTGCGACAAACAGATCAGCGTCATCAACACCCTGCTGGAGCCCACCTGGGTCAGGGCCGATCGCCTGCGTGTCCGGCAGGTGCTGCTCAACCTGCTGTCCAACGCGATCAAGTACAGCCACGCCAGTGGCTACGTCAAGCTGGAGCGGGTGGCCGCGCCCGAGGGGCGCATCCGCCTGGCCATCACCGACCGCGGCTACGGCATCCGCCCCGATCAGATGGGCGAGTTGTTCAAGCCCTTCAACCGCCTGGGTGCCCGTGCACGTGGCATCGAAGGCACGGGCATCGGCCTGGCCATCTGCAAGAAGCTGCTGGACAACATGGACGGCCACATCGGCGTGCACAGTGTGGAACACCAGGGCAGCACCTTCTGGATCGACCTGCCCGCCGCCTCGCCATGTGAAACCGCCCCCCCCACAAGCGCGCGGGCTTCATGAAAGCTTGACCCAGGTCAACGGCGCCCGCATTGCCTTCCAGTCGGCCGCAACCATATAGTCCCTGTCCCCTGCATGAGCATAGGCCGGGCCCTTCTCTCATTGCATCTCAGTCGCATTCAAGCAGTCAGCAGTACCGTGACGATTCGTATCGCCATCGCCGATGATCATCCGATTGTGTTCGGAGGGCTCCAGCAATTGATCGCCACCACCACCGACATGCAAGTGGTGGGGCGTGCAGCCACCCGCCTGGAGGTGCTGCGCCTGCTGAGCGACACGCCTTTGGATGTCCTGGTGCTCGATCTCTCGATTCCGGGTGCACAAGGCCTGTCGCTGTTGCAGGAGCTCATGGAGCAGGAGGAAGCGCCGCCGGTCGTGATCCTGTCCATGCACAACGAAGGCCAGATCATCAAGCGCGCCATGAAGCTGGGCGCATCGGCCTACGTCACCAAGGGCAGCGACCCGATGTTCGTGCTCACGGCCATCCGCAGGGTGGCCAGAGGCGGCAAGTACATCGACCCGGCCTTGATGGAGTCCGTGGCCTCGTCCTTCGCGCAAGAGCGCCACGAGTTCCTGTCCGCACGGGAGGAGCAGGTCCTGCGGTTGATCGTGTCGGGCGAGCCCATCGGCCACATCGCCGAGCGCCTGAACCTCAGCCCCAAGACCATCAGCACGCACAAGACGCGCATCATGCAGAAGCTGGACATCGGCAACAACGCCGATCTGGTGAAGTACGCGCTCAAGCACGGCCTGAGCTGACGCAACACCGGGCGCGGCGCCCACGGCGCACCAGGCTCACACGGGGATGTCGATCCGGATGGTGGTGCCCCTGCCAGGCGCGGTGTCGATGTGCACCTGGCCCCCCAGGGACAAGACACGTTCGCGCATGCTCAGCAGGCCAAAACCTGCTTGCTGGCGAACCGCCGAGGCATCGAACCCGCGGCCGTTGTCGCGGATGCACAAGGCCAGTTCATGCGCGGTGTGGCGCAAGGTGATGTCGACCCGACTGGCCTGCGCATGCCGAACCACATTGGTCAGGGACTCCTGCACCACGCGGAAGATGGTGGCGGCCTGCGCGTCTGGCAAAGACAGGTCCGAGGTATCGAAGTCCACGTCGCAGACGATGCGGCTGCGTTGGGCCACGTCCTGCGCCAGCCACTCCAGGGCCGGCAAGAGCCCGAAGTCCAGCGCCGCCGGCCGCAAGCTGGTGCTGACGCTGCGCGCCACCATGAACATCTTGTCGACCAGGCCTTGCATGTCATCGAGGGTGGCGGACACCTTGTCACCGCCGCTGGCAATCTCGCGGCGCACCTGGGCAATGTCCATGCGCATGGCCGACAGCAACTGGCCCAGCTCGTCGTGCAGTTCACGCGAGATGTGCTTGCGGTCTTCTTCACAGGTCACTTCATGGTGGGCCACCATGTCCCGCAACTCGTTGCGCGAGGCCAGCAGGGCCAGCTCCATGGCCTTGCGCTCGCTCACATCCTGTGCGGTGCCACGCAGCTTGAAAACGGCGCCACCTGCATCACGTACCGGGTGCCCGTGCGCCAAAAGCCACCCATCGGTCCCGTCGTCGCGCACAAACGGCAGCTCCAGCGCATAGGGCTCGCCCGCTTCAATGGCGCGCGTCACGCAGGCGTGCAGCCTCTGCCAGTGCTCGGGGGGATGGTGGTGCGCCAGCTCGTTGAAACGCGGGGGCGGCAACGCTGGATCGCGCCCAAAGAGGCTGTACAGCTCGGGCGACCAGTCCACGGCATCGGCCTGGATGTCCCAGCACCAGCTGCCCAGGCGCCCGATGCGTTGCGCCTCCTTGAGCTCCTCGCTGGTCTGCCTGATGTCCGTGATGTCAGACACCAGCGCGAAGAAACCCACCACGACCCCGTCCACGCAATCGGGGATGTAGTGGGCCTGCGTGTGGTGCCGGTCGCCGCGCGGGTCCACGATCGTGCGGTCAAATGTCTGCGCCTGCCCGGCCAGGGCGGCATCCACATAGGGCTTGTTCAAGGCATACAGCTGCGGGCCGATCACCTCGGAGAGGTGCCGCCCATGCATCTGCGCCGGGCTCATGCCGAACCATTCCAGGTAGGCGCGGTTGCCATAGCGGTTGCGCGCGTCCCTGTCCCAGTAGCCCACCAGGGCGGGCAACTCGTCGAGCAGAACGTGGAGGCGCTGGTCGATCTTCACAGACGTCAGACCATGCGCCAGTGCAGGGTTTCGCCACCACGCAGCGGCTTGATCTGAGCCTCGCCAAATGGCAGGGCCTCGGGCACGACCCAGTCCTCACGCACCAGCGTGATCTTGTCGGCGTTGCGCGGCAGGCCGTAGTAATCGGCGCCATAGAAGCTGGCAAAGGCTTCGAGCTTGTCAAGCGCACCGGCGGCCTCGAAGGCTTCGGCGTACAGCTCGATGGCGCAGGGCGCGGTGTAGCAACCGGCGCAACCCGATGCATGCTCCTTCAGGTGCGATGCATGCGGCGCGCTGTCGGTGCCCAGGAAGAACTTCGGGCTGCCACTGGTGGCGGCCTGGACCAGCGCCACACGGTGCTCTTCGCGCTTGAGGATGGGCAGACAGTAGTAGTGCGGGCGCACGCCCCCCATGAAGATGGCATTGCGGTTGTACAGCAGGTGCTGGGGCGTGATGGTGGCGCCCACGAAGCGGTCGGCCTCGTTCACATACTGCGCGGCCTCCTTGGTGGTGATGTGCTCGAAAACCACCTTCAGCTCGGGGAAGTCACGGCGCAGCGGGATCAGCTTGTCGTCGATGAAGGCCTTCTCGCGGTCGAACACGTCCACATCGCCGTCGGTCACTTCGCCGTGCACGCACAGCACCAGGCCCTCGCGCTGCATGGCCTCCAGCACCTTGTAGGTCTTGCGCAGGTCGGTCACGCCCGCATCGCTGTTGGTGGTGGCCCCGGCGGGGTAAAGCTTGAAGGCCACGGCGCCCATGGCCTTGGCCTTGGCCGCTTCTTCAGCCGGTGTGTTGTCCGTCAGGTAGAGCACCATCAAGGGCTCGAAGCTCATGCCGGCTGGCACGGCTGCCAGGATGCGCTCGCGGTAGCCCTGTGCCTGCTCGGCCGTGATCACGGGGGGGCGCAGATTGGGCATGACGATGGCGCGGGCAAATTGCCGCGCCGTGGCCGGCACCACCGCCGCCATGGCCGCGCCATCACGCACGTGCAGGTGCCAGTCATCGGGGCGGGTCAGAACCAGGGAGGAAGGCGCAGAGGTGGTCATGGCAGGCAGGCGGGCAGCAAAAGGGGCGAAAACAAGGATTTTCTCATTTCCGACATGACCTTCGTCCAGCTCCCTAAGTGTGGGGGCGCCACTTCGTGAATTAGGGCCCCTGTTCTAGGCTCCCGTGCCGCCCGCCGCCCCCACCCTTAGGGGCAAGCCCGCAAAGCAGCCTTGTGGCGCCGCACCCTGCTCCTTAGCCTTCGCTTCCATACCGATCCAAGTCCGGCTCGGTGTTGTTGTGAGACCGCTTTTGGAGGCGACCATGAACCTGTTGTTGAACCCCCATGCCCCCCGTCTGCTTCGGCAGCCGCTGCGGGCCTGCGCACAAGGCAGCCTTGCGCTGCTGGCGCAACTGGCCCTGAGCCAGACCTCGATGGCCCAGACCGCACCCGGCGTGCGCATCGACACCGTGTCGATCAGCCCGGATGCCACCGTGCTGCGCGTGACCGTGCCCAAGCCCATGCTGGCCAATGTGGAAACCACCAGCGGCCTGTTCCAGCGCTTTGCGCAGGGCGGTGGCACCGGCGCCGTCAGCAATGACAGCGACGAAGTCGGCCTGCCCGAAGTGCCGGTGGCCGGCTTCTCGCTGGCCCTGCCCGTGGACGGCAAGGGCGGCGTGGTGGACATCACACCCGAAGGCGGCATCCAGCGCCTGCCCGCACGCCTGTACCCCATCCAGCCGCCCATCTCCGCCAGGCTGGGTGACCATGAACTGCCCAAGTTTGCGTTCAACGCCGACATCTGGGCCAAGGGCGTGAAGACCCCGGGCCAGAAGCAAGGTGAGCGCACCATCTTCAAGGGTGATGCCAATGTGCAGGGCTACCAGCTCAGCCCCTATGGCTACGACCCCAGCCAGCAGCTGATCACCTACTACCCCAGCTACCTGGTGACCATCAAGCACCCCGGCAACTGCTTCCAGTACGACCGCCTGCAACTCAAGGGCGTGCTGGGCACCACGCAGAAGGCCGGCTTTGACGGCATCGACCAGCGCATCGAAAAGCTGCTGCTGCCCGCCGTGCAGTTCACGCTCAACAAGTCCCTGGTGGCCGAGCTGACCTGTGCCCCGCCCATCACGCTGGACCCGGCCTTCCTGGGGGCCCGCTACCTGATCATCACGCACCCCAACTTCAAGGCCGCCGCCGATGCGCTCAAAGCCCACAAAGAGGCTTTGGGCATCTCCACCCGCGTGGTCACCACCAGCGAGATCACCGGTGCGGGCGCCAGCGCCACCAACACCCAGATCCGCAACTGGATCAGCAGCTACTACAACAGCCACCTTGTGCGGCCCAAGTGGGTGCTGTTCATGGGTGACGCCGAGTACGTGCCCACCCACTACGATGCCAAGAACATCTGGGACAGCGCGAAGAATGCCGGCGACATCTGGTTCGGCCAGTTCCTGCCTGGTGCCACCGCCACCACCATCCCGCCTTTCGGCATCGGCCGCTTCCCGGTGGACACGCTGGCCCAGGCCAACACCGTGGTCTCCAAGGTGATCGCGTTCGAGAACGCGCCACCGCCCAACCCCATCTTCGGGCAGGACTTCTACAGCCGCCTGACCTTTGCCTCCTACTTCCAGGGCGGCGGCAGCACCGACCAGCGCTGGTTCGTCGAAACCACCGAGCGCGTGCGTGACCACGCCGTTGGCAAGGGCTACAGCGTGCCGCGCCTGTACACCGCCTCGGCCTCGTCCAACCCCTTGTTCTACAACAGCGGCGCGGCCATGCCCTCGGCGCTGAACAAGCCTGGCTTTGCCTGGAACGCCACCCGCACGGACATCGCCAACGCCATCAACCAGGGCTCGGCACTGGTCTACCACCGCGACCACGGCTGGTGGGACGGCTGGGGGGACCCTTCGTTCAGCACCAGCGACCTGTCGCTTGTGTCGGTGACCAACAACCAGTACCCGGTCGTCTTCAGCATCAACTGCGCCAGCGGTGTGTTTGACAACGAAACCGTGGACCTGCCCGGCAACATCTGGGGCTCGGGCTACGGCATGTCCACCAGCACGACCTACTGGGCCGAAGCCTTCCTGCGCAAGGCCGACGGCGCCCTGGCCGTGATCGGCGACAGCCGCCAGAGCAGCACCACCGACAACAACCAGCTCACGCTGGGCCTGTTCGATGGCGTCTTCCCTGGTTTGATCACCACCTACGGCACCAGCAGTCCGGTGCAACGTCTGGGTGACCTGCTCAACTACGCCAAGGCTTATGTGAGCGATGTGGCCAACGGCTCGCAAAGCAACCAGCACCCGCTGGACAGCACACAAAGCCGCCCCGGCATCGTCAACCTGCAGCAGGAGCTCAACATCTACAACCTGCTGGGCGACCCGACCGTCAAGCTGCGCGTGGCCCCACCCTGGAAGTTCAGCATCCCCATCATCACGCTGGAATCGAACATCGCGAAGATCAAGGTGCCCTTCCAGCCTGGTTGCCTGACTTGCCCGCCCAATCTGGCCAAGCCTGAGTGGATCACCGCCATCGCCATCGACCCGCTCACCGGTGGCACCGTGGGCCGAGGCCTGATCGATGACAACGGCAACGGCTCGATCGACCTGGGCGACTTCAAGGGCAACAACGTGTGGGTGCGCGTGGGCTCGCCTGATGGTGCCACCACCCAGGCGGCCTCCACCGAGACCGACACCGATGGCGACGGCGTGCCCGACAGCCGCGACAACTGCATCCTCGTGCCCAACAAGGACCAGCTCGACACCGACGGTGATGGTTATGGCAACGCCTGCGATGCCGACCTGAACAACGACGGCTTCGTCAACTCGCTGGACCTGGCCGCCATGCGCAACCAGTTCGCCAAGCGTCGCGTGCCCGGCGACCTCAACGGCGACGGCATCGTGAACTCGCTGGACATCAGCCTGTTCGCCAAGCTGTTCGGCAAGGCCCCCGGCCCCTCGGCCTTCCACCTCGACACCATCACCCGCAAGTGACCCCCTCTTTCATCAACCGCAACCCTTCAACGGAGATCACCATGAAACTGCATCAAACCCTGCTGGCCTCGGCCACCCTGCTGGCCTGCCTGGCTGCGCAAGCCCAGACCGTGTCCATCACCCCCTCATTGAGCAATGTGAACCTGGGCGACACCTTCTCGGTGGACGTGGCCGCCACGGGCTTCCCCGACAAGATCTTTGGTGGCGGCTACAACCTCGCCTTTGATCCGGCCATATTGCAACTTGATGCCGTCACCATCCCCGCGTCGTGGGAGTTCGCCACCTCCACCGGCCTGCTGGACCCGGTAGCCGGCACGGTCAGCGACGTGTTCTTCAACACCTTTGTGGCCCCGATCAAGGGCGACTTCCTGACCGCCACGCTGAAGTTCACGGCGGTGGGCAGCGGCACCTCGGCCATCAGCCTGAGCGAGTCGGGCGCCTTCCCATTCGGTAACGAGTTCGGCAACCCGGTGGCCGTCACCTATGTCAACGGCAGCGTGAACGTGGCGGCCGTGCCCGAGCCCTCCAGCCTGGCCTTGCTGCTCGCGGGCGTGGCCTGCATGGGCCTGGTGAGCTCGCGCAGAAGGACCTGATCACAGCGGCATCTGGCCTGCCAGGGCGACCACTGGCACCAGATTGAAGGGCCTTCGCGACGCGAGGGCCCTTTTTTGTCGCATGGGCATCGACGCCGCACGGTACATCGCTTAGGGTTCGGGTCCCAGACCACTTGTGTGCCTGCCAAGCCTCTGCCCGCCATGCCGCTGATCTCGCGCCCTTTCACCACCCTGCTCGCCGCACTGCCCCTGCTCCTGCCCGCCGCCGCGCACGCCGCCGACCCCAGGTTGTGCGTGTTCGACCTGCAAGGCGCCAGCGGCGAGATGTTCAACGCGGCCAAGGACTATGCCCTGGCCATGCAGGGTGCCGGCTTCAGCCTCACGCTCAAGTCCTATGTGGACGAGCGCGTGGCCGTGGATGACTTTCGCACCGGCCAATGTGATGCGGTGCTGGCCACGGCCTTTCGCACACGCGCCTTCAACCCGGTCACCGCGGCCACCGACTCCTTCGGTGCGGCCTTGATCCTGCGCCAGGGCAAGGTGGACCATGCCGCTGGCCACGAGGTCATCCGCATGGCCAGCCAGATCTTCAACGCGCCGTCGGCATCCAGCTATGTGGTGCAAGGCAAGTACGAGATGGCGGGGCTGATCGACGTGGGCGCGGTGTACGCCGTGGTGCGCGACAAGCGCATGAACACCCCCGAGGCCATGGCCGGCAAGAAGATCCTGGCCTTCGATCACGACAAGGCCCAGGCCCACCTCATCCTCAAGGCAGGTGCGCAGCCCGTCACGGCCGACGTCACCAACTTCGCCAACAAGTTCAACAACGGCATGGCCGACATGGCCGCCGCACCGGCGATCGCCTTCAAGCCGCTGGAGCTGCTCAAGGGCATGGGCCCACAAGGCGCGGTCTGTCGCTTCCCTTACCTGATCATGAGCTACCAGCTCATCATCGACCGCACGCGCTTTGCGCCCGCCTTCGCCGACACCTCGCGCCGCTACTGGTTCACCCACTTCGACGAGGTGCTGGCCCGCATCAACAAGGCCGAGGTGGAGCTGCCCGCCAGCGTCTGGATGGACCTCTCGGCCGAGAACACGCCCAAGTACGCCGAGTTCCTGCGGCAGACACGCGTGGAGCTGGCCGAACAAGGCATCTACAACAAGCAAGGGCTCAAGCTGCTCAAGCGCATCCGCTGCAAGCTCAATGCAGCCGATCAGGAATGCACGATGCCCACTGAAAACTGAGCCGATCAAGCCGTCGCGCAATCGTCCTCACCCGTTCGGTCTATATCGCTATTCCCAGCAGGAGATACCCGTGTTTGGCACCGCAGGCCAAGTGCCCCGCGTCCAAAGTAAAGAATGATTCGTGACGTGCCAGAACAATGCGTCAACTCGTCGCACCTCTGATTCAAAGGGCGGCGATGAACCCCTCTCATAAGCACACTGAAAGGACGACAGCATGTTCAAGATCAAACACACACTCGGCGCATTGAGTCTGAGCCTCCTGGCCCTGGCCTCCACCGCGACCCACGCCGTGCAGAACGGCCCCGCCCCCACCCTGGACGCCATCAAGGCCGACGGCCCCTACGCCATCACCTCGCAAGCCGTGGCCGGCAACGGCTTTGGTGCCGGCACCATCTACACGCCCACGGCCGCAGGCAAGTACGCCCTGGTCGCCATCTGCCCGGGCTTCGTGTCCGCACAGAGCACCATGGCCGGCCTGGCCAAGCGCCTGGCCACGCATGGTTTCGTGGTGGTGGCCATTTCCACCAACACGCTGTTTGACTTCCCCTCCAGCCGCGCCACGCAGCTGCTGGCCGCGCTCAAGACCGTGAGCGCGCTGAACACCGGCGCCGTGGCCGGCAAGATCGACACCACCCGCCAGGCCGTGTCCGGCTGGTCCATGGGTGGTGGCGGCACGCTGGAAGCGGCTGGTTCTACGCCGGGCCTGGTCGCTGCCGTGGCCTTTGCCCCCTGGGATACGTCCACCACCAAGATGAAGGTCAACAAGGTGCCCGCCGCCATCATCGGTGGCACGTCTGACACCATCGCCCCGGTGGCCAGCCACTCGCAGAAGTTCTATGACGCCATCCCCGCCACCACGCCCAAGCTGCTGGCCGTGATCGAAGGCGCCGACCACTTCTTCCCCACCAAGGCCAGCGAGCCCACCAGCTACACCAACATCTCGTGGATGAAGCGCTTTGCAGATGGCGACACACGCTACAGCACCTTCCTCAACGGCAACGACGCGGCCCTGGCGAGCTTCTCGTCCAACGGCCCGTTCTGATGGCGGTGATGGCCGTGCCCTGTTGATCATTCAGGCACGGCTCGCAAGCACCCAAAGAGACCGGCGCATCGCTGCCCGGTCTCTTTTTCATGAACACCTGGAGATTCAAACAAAGTGACGCTGAAGAAGTGGTTGGTGATATCGAGCGCAACCGTGGCCCTGGTGGGCCTGGGCATGTGGGCGCTGAGCCCGCAAGTGAGCTCGACCGGCGCAGGGCCGCATCGCGATGGGGTGGCCTCGTGGTTCAGCCATGACAGCCGAGCATCAGGCAACGTGGCATCGGCAGCATATGGCGCATCCACACCGAGCCCCGTCAAACCTGCCTCGCCGCTGGACACCATGATCCTGCCCACCTTCCGCGCCACCGACAAAGGCACGCTGGTCATGGATCAGCAAACGCGCCTGGATGTCGAACGCATCCACGCGCTCTTCCCGCGGGACGAAGCCCTGGCCAAGCTCGACAGCCAGTCCGTCGGCCTGCCCAGCCAGGCGCAGCGCGACCTCAAGGCGCTATATCAGCAGTACAGCCAGTACGCCCAGGCTGTGGCCCAAACCTTCCCGCCGGGCCTGAGCAACGGCACGCTGGAAGAAGCCACGCAACAGCTCAAGGGCCTGCATGAGCTGCGTCAACAGTACTTCGGGGCCGAGGGCGCCGAGACCTTGTTCGGCGAAGAAGAAAAGACCTCGCAGGAGTTGCTGGAGCTGATGCGCAAGCAGGCTGACCCCAAGCTGTCGCTGGAGGACAAGGCCGAGCAGGCGCAAGCGGAATGGAAGAAGCGCCAGCCCCCCGCCCAGCCCTGAAGCCGCCCGGCGCCAACAAGCTTCAGTTGAGCCCGCCCCCGCCCGCCTGCCCGGCCTGCTCGCGGCGAAACGCCCCTGGAGAGCAGCCCATCCAGCGTTTGAAGGCGCGGTTGAAGCTGGCGTGGTCGGCAAAGCCCAACGCCACGGCCAGCTCCGACAAAGGCGTGGCCGTGTCACGCAGGTAGCGCAGGGCCTGCGCCTTGCGCACCTCGTCCACCATCAGCCTGAAGTTGGCGCCCGCCTCGTCCAGGCGCCGCTGCATGGTCCGTGCGGGCAGCTTGAGTTCGGTGGCGATGTCCTCCAGGCTCAACGCACCGCTGTCCAGCCGGCTGCGGATCAGGCCACGCACGCGGTCCACGATGCCGTCTTCACCGCGCGATAGCTGCTCCAGTTGCTTGAGCGCCTGGCCCTGCAGCAGGCTGTGGCTGGCCGTGTCACGCGAGACGATGGGCAGGTGCACAAAAGAAGCGTCACCCCACATGGTGTTCGTGTCCTGATCGAAACGCACCGTGCCGCCAAAGATCCGCCGATAGGGCGCCACATCCAGCGGGGCAGGACCCTCGAAGGAGGCATCCAGCTTCAGATCGGGGCAACCGGTGAGCCAACGCAGGCGTTGCGCCCACACCGTCAGCGACAGGCGCGCCAGCCTGTGAGAGGTCTCGGCCGAAGCCGGCACCAGGCGCAACAGGAAGCGCGGCCCATCCAGGCCACGCTGCACCTCAAAGACGTCATTGAGCAGGTGATGAAAGCGCCGCAGCAGCTTGGCCAACTCCACCACGGTGCCACTGGTCATCAAGGTGAAGCCCAGCAGCCCGGCATGCCAGGGCTTGAAATGCTCGGCCAGTTGCGGCACCAGGTCCGGTGAGCCCAGCAAGGCTTCCACCGTGTCCATCAAGGCATGCCACTCGGTGAGCGTGCAACGTGCCAAGGGGTCACGCTCCTCCAGATGGCGCAGGTAGGCGGGATCGAGCCGCGGCATCAGGTCAGGCCGGCTTTGCTGCAACTGGCTGACCAGCGTGCGCGCAAAGGTCACGTTGAGCGTGCGGGGTGCGAGAGCAGGGTTCGATCGGGTGGCGGGCATGGGCAAGCGCAGAAACACAGAGGTGCCGGGCAGCCCCATTGTCAATCGGATCGCATGGCACGCACATCGGTAATCTCACCCACGGCTCACCCATGGCATGCGCATGACAGAATCACCCAACAGCCCATGACACAAGGAGGATGGCATGCCCGTGATCGACAACTTCCCCAATCGCAATCAAAGCCTCGTGCGCAAGGTGGCCGCCACGGGCTTCGTCCTGTTCGGGCTGTACCTGCTCAGCCCCGTGGTCGTGATCACGGCAGGCGACCGGGGCGTGATGACCACCTTCGGCCGCGCCGATGACCAGGTCTACCAGCCCGGCATCCACTTCCGCATCCCCCTGGCCCAGTCCATGCACATGATGGACGTGCGCCTGCAAAAAGGCGAAGGCGAAGGTGACGCGGCATCGAAGGACCTGCAGTCCGTCCACACGCGCATCGCCATCAACTACCACCTGGACCCCAAGGACGTCGTCAACGTCTTTCGCAACATCGGGCCCAGTGCCGACATCGCGGCCGATCGCATCATCATCCCCGCTGCACAGGAAGCCGTGAAGGCCGTGACGGCACGCTTCACCGCAGAAGAGCTGGTGTCGCGCCGCACCGAGGTGCGTGATGCCATCGGGGCTTTGCTGCGCGAGAAGATGCAGCGCCACGGCCTGATGCTCGATGAGTTCGCCATCGTGAACTTCGCCTTCTCGCGCTCGTTCTCGGAGGCCATCGAAGCCAAGGTCAAGGCCGAGCAGGAAAAGCTCAAGGCCGAGCGCGACCTGCAACGCATCGAGGTGGAGGCCAAGCAGAAGGTGGCCAGCGCCAAGGCCGAAGCCGATGCCCTGGCCCTGCAACGCCAGCAGATCACGGCCGACCTGCTGGCCCTGCGCCGCATCGAGAACGAGCGCGAGGCCATCCGCAAATGGGACGGCAAGCTGCCCAATGTGACCGGTGGCACCGTGCCCTTCATTCAGGTGGATGGCAAGCACTGACGCGCCCCACTAGAATGCCCAGCATGGACACCCGCCCGACCACCTTCATCAGCCTTCGCACCCGCGAAGCTGCGGTCGTCGTGTCCAAAGCCAAAAAACAGCTGCTCGTCTGACCGGGGCTGCTGCTGCCGTCAGATGAGCGACGGTAACAGCCTGCCAACGGTCAGGGCCTTGCAGCCCCACCCCAGCCCAGACAACGCCCAAGCCCATCCGGACGGTTCTTGATACCGGTCTGTTGGTGTTTGCATTGGAGCGTTACATGACTGATCTCTCAGGGATCTGGGTGGCCATCGTCACCCCCTTTCTCGGCCCCACCTTCAGCCCGGCCCAAGGCCTGGGTGTGGACCATGCGGCCTTGCGGCAGTTGGTCCAGCACCTCAAGCAGGCGGAAGTCACCGGCCTGGTGGCCCTGGGCAGCACGGGCGAGCCCGCTGCGCTGGACGATGCCGAGCAAGATGCCGTGCTCGACACGGTGCTGGACGCGGCGCAAGGCTTGCCGGTGATCGCCGGGCTGGCGGGCAACCATGTGGGCCACCTGCATGCCAGACTGGCCCACCTCAACACCTTGCCCCTGCATGCCGTGCTGAGCCCCGCGCCCTATTACGTGCGCCCCTCCCAAGCGGGGCTGGTCGCGCATTTCAAGGCGCTGGCCGACGCCTCGCGCGCGCCCCTCATGCTGTATGACATCCCCTACCGGACCGGCGTGCAGATGGACCTGGACACCCTGCTCACGCTGGCCGCACACGAACACATCATCGGCCTCAAGGACTGCGGCGGTTCGCTGGACAAGACCCAGCAGCTGATCGCCGATGGCCGGCTACAGGTGCTCAGTGGTGAAGACGCGCTGATCTTCCACAACCTGTGCCTGGGTGGTGCGGGTGCCATCACGGCGGCCGCGCAGGTGGCACCACAAGCCTTCATGGCCATGTACCAGGCGCTGCGCGAAGGGCAACTGGCGCCGGCGCGCGCGTTGCAGCACCAACTGGCGCCGCTGATCCGCAGCCTGTTCAGCGAGCCCAACCCGGCGCTCGTCAAGGCCCAGCTGGCCCGGCAAGGCCGTGTGCTGCCGCATCTGAGGCCACCCTTGCTGGAGGCAAGCGTCCCCGCCGCGCAAGCCGTTGAGGCCTGCATGCGCGCGCTGGCCGCAGAAGGCTGAAGCGCCGAGGCCTCAGGCCTGCACGTCGATCCAGCAGGCGATCAGCAGTTGCCCCCCCCAGAGCACGGGCGGGCCGCTGCGTCGGGCCTCCACGCCCACACGGCGCAGCAGGCGCTCCATGCCATAAGGGGAGACGGTGATCAGACGCTTGGCGCCCAGGTCGGCCGCCCTGTCCAGCACGGCCCTGGCCAGCAGGCGCGTGCGCATCAGGTCACCATCGGTATCGGCCCCATCCGGGCCACTGGCCGAGCTGGCCCAGGTGGCAAAGCGAGACACCTCCCAGACCGAGGCGTCCGAGGGCAGCGGCTGCCCATGCATCAGGACGGGGAACACCTCGCCCAGCAGATAGGGGTGGTCGGTCGGCAGCAGGCGGGCACAGCCGCAGATGGCGCCATCGTCCTGCCGGGCCAGGACGTACTCGGTGTCCGCTCGATCGAACTGGTCCAGCTCCTGCCCCACAGGGCAATCCAGGGGCCACCCCAATCGGTTGACGAATACCTCATACCGGTATGCAGACAAATCCCTGTACGCGATATCTGACATATCCGCTTTTCTACCGAAGATCGTCTTCATGAATACTCCCCAAATGGGGATATTCAAGTGCACGCGTTCGGCGCGCTCAACTGAAACCAATGACAGTTGCCGCGCGTGTGCGCTTGTGCATGCCGGGGCCGCCCCCTTAATGCAGAACGGGCGGAAAGCCTGCAGAAGCAACCGGGGTCAAGGGCGTGGCGACATGCGCCAGCTCCACGGTCAGCTGTTGCGGCCAGGACAAACTGGCCAGGTATTGACGCAACAGGTACTCGGACGCTTTCGCCCCCAGGTCGGCCATGGCCTCCACCGTCACCAGCATCACATTGCTGCGCACGTCCCAGGGCGCCATGCGCACCTGCATGGTCGGGGCATCGACATACCAATCCCACCCGATTGACAGATGGATCGCCGGCACCCACCATTCCGTATAGCCCGCCTGACGACAGGGAATACAAAGGCTGTCAAGCATGCCTTTTACACTAGGGTCTTGCGCACTGCACAAATGCACGAGGTGCATGGCTTTCAATTCCGCCAGCGTGAGGCGCAGGTAGCCGTCGGGGTGGTGCCGGGTTTGCGGTAATCGTTTCATCATCAAATGATGGTAGGTGATTCGATCGCATCGCGGGATGTCAGAAATATCAGGTCGAAGAGGTTGCGCTTGATCCTGTCCAGCCAGACGATTCTTCAAGAAGCCATCGGCAGTGGCGGCCTGACCGCGGCCATCGGACACCTGACCCAAGTCTCCCAGAATCTGGGCTTCCCCTTCTTTGCCTATGGCGTGCGATGTCCCCTTCCGATCTCGCAACCGCGAATCGAGATGGCCAGCAACTACCCCGATGCCTGGCAACAGCAGTACCAGGCCCGTCATTACGCCCAGATCGACCCCACGGTTCGGCACTGCACCCGCGTCACCACGCCCGTGCTGTGGGACGCATCCGCCTTTGACGAGCGCCACTTCGCCGAGCAGGCCATGTCCCACGGCATCCGAACCGGGGTCTCGATCAGCGTGCGGGACGCCCAGGGCCGCCTCGGCATGGTGACCCTGGCCCGAGACCAGACCCTCTGCACACCCGATGAGTTCGCCCACATCGAAGGCAGCCTGACGCTGCTGGGGCAACTCACACACGCCGCCCTGGTTGAAAAGCTCGTTCAGCGCAGCAGCCAGCCGGCGCCCGCGCCCGCACTCAGCGAGCGGGAGTTGGAAGTGCTCAAGTGGACGGCCGAAGGCAAGACCTCCGGCGAGGTGGCCATGATCATGAACATCACCGAACGCACGGTGAACTTCCACATCAGCAACTGCATCGTGAAGCTGGATGCCTCCAACAAGCTGCACGCGGCGGTCAAGGCGGCGATGTCGGGGCTGCTGGGCTGATCTCCTCGGCTTGCCTCAGCGGATCTGTGCCTTCATTGAACGTCTGCGCGCTCGTTGGACATGGAAGAAGGCTCCCTGGATTTTGTATATTGCCCGGGAGTGTGTTGACACCCTTGCGCGCGGGCAACTGTCATGGTTGACAGTTCCCGCCAGGTGGCCTTCGTGCAGGGGTAGGCGCGCAGGGTTGACGGGTCAGGCCATGTCGGCGTCGGCGTTGGCCACCTGCGCCTCATGGCCACCTGCCTGCTGCAGGCGCCACATCTGCGCGTAGCGGCCATTGGCGGCCAGCAGCTGCGGGTGCGTGCCGCGCTCGATGATGCGGCCGTGGTCCATCACCAGGATCTCGTGCGCATGCACGATGGTGGACAGGCGGTGCGCAATGACCAGCACCGTCTTGCCTTGCGCCACCGCGGCCAGCTCGGCCTGGATGGCGCGCTCGTTGGCCGAGTCCAGGGCCGAGGTGGCCTCGTCGAACACGAGGATGGGCGGGTCCTTGAGCAAGGTGCGGGCAATGGCCACACGTTGCTTCTCGCCACCTGAGAGCTTCAGCCCCCGCTCGCCCACCATGGTGTCATAGCCCTTGGGCGTGCTGCTGATGAAGTCGTGGATGCGCGCCGCCCTGGCCGCGGCCATCACCTCGTCCTGCGACGCTTCGGGCCGGCCGTAGGCGATGTTGTAGGCCACCGTGTCGTTGAAGAGCACGGTGTCCTGCGGCACGATGCCGATGCTGCGGCGCAGGCTGTCTTGCGTGAGGCCCTTGATGTCATGCCCGTTGACGGTGACACGGCCGCCCTGCACGTCATAAAAGCGGTAGAGCAGGCGCGCCAGCGTGGACTTGCCCGAGCCCGAGGGCCCGACCACGGCCACGGTCTGGCCCGCCGGGATCTCGAAGCTCACTTCATGCAGGATGGGGCGCGCAGGGTCATAGGCGAACTCGACGTGGTCGAAGCGCACCGAAGGTGGCCCCTTGAGCAACAGCGGCTTGGCGTCAGGCGAATCGGCCACCTCGCGGTCACGCAGCATCAGCGTGAACATCTTGTCCAGGTCGGTCAGCGACTGCTTGATCTCGCGGTAGATCACGCCCAGGAAGTTCAGCGGGATGTAGAGCTGGATCATGAAGGCGTTGACCATGACCAGGTCACCCACCGTCATGCGCCCGGCCACCACGCCGCCTGTGGCCCGCCACAGCATCAGGATCAGGCCGATGGCGATGATGGTCTGCTGGCCGGTGTTGAGCAGGGACAAGGTTTGCTGCGTCTTGACACCGGCGCGGCGCAGGCGCTCCAGGGCCTCGTCGTAACGACGGGTCTCGAAGGCTTCGTTGTTGAAGTACTTGACGGTCTCGTAGTTGAGCAGGGAGTCGATGGCGCGGGTGTGGGCCTTGGAGTCCAGCTCGTTCATCTCGCGGCGAAAGCGCGTGCGCCATTGCGTGACCGACACGGTGAAGGCGATGTAGATCACCAGCGCGGCCAGCGTGATCCAGGCAAACACCATGTCGAACTTGATGGCCAGCAGGGACAGCACCATCGTGACCTCGATCAGCGTGGGCACGATGCTGTAGAGCGAGTACGAGATCAGCGAGTGCACGGCCCGGGTGCCGCGCTCGATGTCGCGTGTCATGCCGCCGGTCTGGCGCTCCAGGTGAAAGCGCAGGCTCAGCGCATGCAGGTGCGAAAACACCTGTAGTGAGATGCTGCGTGCCGCGCCTTCGGTGGCCTTGGCAAACACCAGTTCGCGCAGCTCGGTGAACAAGGAGGTGGACAGGCGCAGCAAGCCATAAGCCACCAGCAGCCCCACCGGCACGACCAGCATGGCCTGGGCGCTGTTGGCGTTGGGCGCCAGCTTGTCGATCAGGGACTTGAGCAGCAGCGGCACCCCCACATTGGCCACCTTGGCGCCGATCATGAAGGCCAGGGCCAGCACCACACGGCCTTTGTAGGCCCACAGATAGGGCCACAGGCGAGCGAGGGTGTCGCGGTCGGAACGGGGGGATTCCGTGGCGGAAGCCTGGTTTTCAGGCGCGGGGATGTGTGCGAAGCGGCGCATTCTGGAACAATGCTTTTCCTGATGTTGTAGAGGCCGATTGTCGGCCCGATTCCCCATGACCGTTGCGCCACCGCCCAATACCCTGCTGACCCCCTCCGACCTGCACCCCGAAATGGAGCTGGTCATGCGGGTGATGCCCATGCCCAAGGATGCCAACGGCAACGGTGACATCTTTGGTGGCTGGATCATGTCGCAGGTGGACCTGGCCGCGTGCGTGCTGCCGGCGCGGGTGTCGCGCGGGCGCGTGACCACGGTGGCGGTCAACGAGTTTGTTTTTCGCAATGCGGTGTCCGTGGGCGACTTGTTGTCCTTCTACGCCCGCGTCGAGAAGATCGGCAACACCTCGATCACCGTGCACGTCGAGGTCTGGGCCGAGCGCCGCCCGGCCGACCCCATCCTGGTCAAGGTCACCGAGGCGCACGTCACCTACGTGGCCATTGACCGCGACGGTAAACCGCGCCCGGCTCGGCCGGTCTGAGCCTGCCAAGGCCGAATACCCCGCCATGGGCTTTGACGCCTGCCCAGAATCAGGCCCGCTTCACCCGTGTCAAACTGATCACGCCCGTCACAGCAAGGTTTTAACGCCATGACATACCGCCATCACCTTCGCCAGGCCCCCACTCGTTCGGCACGGGCCATCAGCCTGCAGGCGCGTCGCCAGCAAATGGTCGCACGCGTGGTCAGCGCCCTCGTCGGGCTGACGCTGGTCGCCGGTGGCTTGCTGACAGCCCTCAACGCGCACGCTGGCACCACGGCCACCGCCAAATCAACGGCATCGGCGGCTTCGGCTGCCGCGGCCACCCATGGCACCGTTCAGGCGGTGCAGGCCGTTCAGGTCAAAGGCAAGGGCAGCGGCGTGGGCGTCGTGGCGGGCGCCGTGCTCGGCGGCCTGGTGGGCAACCAGATGGGCAAGGGCACGGGCAACACGGTGATGACGGTCGGTGGCGCCGTGGCCGGTGGGTATGCCGGCAACGAGGTCGAGAAGAACGTCAAGAAGCAGACCCTGTACAAGACCACGGTCAAGCTGGATGACGGCACAGTGCACGAGTACACCGTCGGCCAGCAATTTGCCGTGGGTGCCAAGGTCAATGTGTCGGGCAAGAAACTGACACTGGCCCACTGAGGCCGCGCAGATTTGATGCGCCTCAAGCCCTGCTGGCAAGCGGGGCTCGCGGTTCGTGCGAGGATCGCGGGATGGACGCTTTGAACCCTTCCCCGCTGGAACAGGTTCCTGCCGCGCTGCACAAGCAAGGCTGGGCCGTGATCAGCGCCGATACCCTGCTGAACTGGCTGCGCACCGATCAGGCCACGGCCGACGCCGTGCACGCCAGCTGGAACGACCTCCCGCCCGACCAGCACTTGCGCGACGGTGGCCATTACCGTTTTCGGCGTCACAGCTGCTTCAAGCTGGACCTCGCCACCGGCACCTTGAGCCAGACGCCACACCGCGCCCACTGGCAACCGGTGACCTACAACGCCCTGCATGGCGGCTTTGAGCGGATGTTCCAGCCCATCGAGCCGGCCGTCTGCACGCACCCCATGTGGCAGGCCTTGCTGGCATCGATTGGCGGCCTGCTGGCACAAGCCAAGCCAGTGCCCACCTGGTACATCGAAGCCCACCAGTTCCGCGTGGACACCACGGGCGGCATCGGCCGCCCCACCCCCGAAGGCGCGCACCGCGATGGCGTGGACTTTGTGGCCGTGCTCATGCTGGAGCGCCATGAAGTCAAAGGCGGCGAGACACGCGTGTTCGAAGCCGACGGCCCGCACGGTGTGCGCTTCACGCTGACCCAGCCCTGGAGCACCCTGCTGCTGGACGACGAACGTGTGATCCATGAGTCCACGCCCATCCAGCCGGTGGGCGAACATGGCTGGCGCGACACGCTGGTGCTGACCTTCCGCCAAAGCGCCTTCCAGGGCCCGAACTGAGGGCGCTGGTGCGGCATGCTGGCCTGATCAGGCCGTGCCGTACTTGGTCTCCAGCCGGATGCCGATGGCCTGCAACAGCGGCGTCGGTAGCACCCCGCCTGCACACACGACCACGGTGTCATTGGGCAGCATGCGCTCGCCCTCTGGCGTCTTCAGTTGCACCTGCGTGGCCTCGATGCGCAGCACCGTCGATTGCAGGCAGACCTGGATGCGCCCGGCATCCTGCAGCTGCTTGAGCTTTTGCCGGTTTTTGTCCTTCACGCGCGAGAAGGCCTGGCTGCGGTAGGACAAGGCCACCGTGGTGCCAGGCTCTTCGGCCAGCGCGATGGCGGCCTCCAGAGCACTGTCCCCACCGCCCACCACGAGCACACGCTGCCCACGGTACTGCTCGGCATCGATCAGGCGGTAGACCACCTTGGCCTGCTCCTCGCCGGGCACGTCCAGCTTGCGTGGTGAACCTCGGCGCCCCAAGGCCAGCAAAACCGCCTTGGCGTGGTAGCTGGCCTGGCTGCTGCGCACGGTGAAGCTGCCGTCTGCGTTGCGGTCGATGCCTTCGAGCTTTTCACCCAACTGCAGGCGCAGGCCGGTTTGCTTGACCACGTCCTGCCAGAAACTCAGCAGGCTTTCCTTGGCCACCTCGGTGCCCAGGTTCATCTCGCCAATGAGGTCCAGCCTGGCGGGGGCCGTCATCACCACCTTGTTGCGCGGGTAGTGGTAGACGGTACCGCCCAGTGCGTCTTCCTGCTCCAGGATGGCATAGCGCAACTGGTGATGCAACGCGCTCAGGCCCGCCGACATGCCCGCGGGGCCAGCGCCCACGATGACCACATCCAAGGGCGTGTCGACGCGGCTCTGTTGCACGCGCTGGCGCATCGCCTGCATGGCCTGGCGCCCCTGCTCGGTGGTCTTGCGAATCAGGCCCATGCCGCCCAGCTCGCCGGCAATGAAGATGCCCGGCACATTGGTTTCAAACTCCTTGCTCAGCACCGGGATGTCCACGCCGCGCTCGGCCGTGCCGAACACCAGAGACAAGGCCTGGCTGGGGCAAGCTGTGACGCAGGCACCATGGCCGATGCAGGCCGAGGCGTTGACCAGCGTGGCCTTGCCATCGACGATGCCCAGCGCTTGTTCGGGGCAGGCTTTCACGCAGGCACCCGAGCCAAAACAGCGATTAGGGTCCACCACCGGGTGCAAGGAGGCCGGCTCGTTCAGGCCCGCCTGACGAGACGCCGTCAAGGCGAGTTCGGCAGCCTGGAGCTTGCGGTGGCGCAACAGCAGGTGCAGGCCCACGGCCAGGGCGGCTGCACCACCATAAACAGCGAAATAAGCAGGTATCAACATGAAGACAGGACTGTGCCAGCGACCACAAGCGGCGGGGCTGATCGAGATCATCAGCCCCGCCTGAATTCTGTAAGCGATGTTAAACGTGTGCAAATCGCACATTTTCATAGGGTCCCTCTAGCTAGAATCCGGACGACGGGCTCACAAGGCCTTTCTTCATCTTTCGCAGTACAGGCCCCCATGAGTGCCACCAGCTCGACTTTCAATGCGGCCGACACGGCCGGTGCGTCGTCATCCACCCGTCCGGCAGGCGCGGCCGAGGCGAAAAACGCCGTGGGCGCTGCGGCCGTCGCACGTGCCCGCCTGCGCACCGACCTGCTCATCTACGTTGGCGTGGCCGCCCTCACGCTGAGCGCGTGGTGGGTCTCGCTGCAAGGCTGGTTCACGCCCTGGTCGCGCACCGGCTACTGGCTGGGGGTGGCGGGCGGTGTGGCCATGCTGCTGCTCTTCACCTACCCTTTGCGCAAACGCTGGCGCGTCACCTACAACTGGGGCGCCTCCAAATACTGGTTCGTGGCGCACATGGTGCTGGGCATCATGGGGCCCTGGTTGATCCTGCTGCACTCGACCTTCCACATCGGCTCCACCAACGCCGCGGTGGCGCTGTTTTCCATGGTCATCGTGGCCCTCAGCGGTGTGGTGGGGCGCTTCCTGTATGTGCGGCTGCATGCCGATCTGCGCGGCGAAAAGGCCACGCTGGCCGGCTTGCGCGGCGCCATGGGCAACCAGCATCAGGCCGCCGACACGCGCCTGCAAGGCATGCCCGGCGTGCTGGACGCGCTGCATGCGTTCGAGCGCGACACGCTGGACGCCGGGCCCAAACAAGGCGCCCGCCACCTGTGGCGCCTGTTCGTGCTGCCCATCCGGCGCCAGCGCGTGGCGCAGCAATGCAAGGCCGAGGTGAAGAAGCTCATCAAGCAAGGGGCGAACGGGCAGAAGTGGTCCAAGACACAGGCCCTGTCACGCTACCGTGCCTGCTGTGAACAGGTGGACAGCTACGCCATGGCCGTGCAGCGTGCCGCGCAGTTCCAGACCTTCGAGCGCCTGTTCTCCATGTGGCATGTGGCCCATGTGCCCTTCGTGTGGATCATGGTGCTGTGCGCCGTCTTCCATGTTGTGGCCGTGCATGCCTACTGACCACCGCGTCGAGCCATCGACATGAGCTTGCGCTGGCTGCGCCGCTTTGGCTTGCTGATGGGGCTGCTGCTGGCCGCCCTGCTGGCACCTGCGCACGCGCAGTCCATCGAATCCGTGCTGGCGCCGGGTGAGGTCATCGCGGGCCACGCCAAGGTCGAACACGAGTGCGCCAACTGCCATGTGCGTTTCAACCCCAAGGGGCAGGATGCCCTGTGCATGGCCTGCCACAAGGAGGTCGGCCAGGACATGAAGGCCCGCACCGGCTTTCACGGCCGCCAGCCTGCGGCCACCTGCCGCAGCTGCCACACCGACCACAAGGGCCGCCAGGCCAAGATCGTGCAGCTGGACACCAAGCGCTTTGACCACAAGCAGACCGACTACCTGCTCAAGGCCAAGCACCTGGACGTGGCCTGCGACAAGTGCCACACCAGCGGCAAGAAGTACTGGCAAGCCGCCAGCGAATGCCTGAGCTGCCACAAGAAGGACGACGTGCACAAGGGCGGTATCAGCGGCAAGTGCGCGGACTGCCACAGCGAGACGGGCTGGAAGTACACCGACTTCGACCACGGCAAGAAGACCCACTTCGCGCTGGAAGACAAGCACGCCACCAAGGCCAAGTGCGACGACTGCCACAGCAACGGCCGCTACAAGGACACGCCCAAGACCTGCATTGGTTGCCACAAGAAGGACGACGAGCACAAGGGCCAGTTCGGCGCCAAGTGCGAGACCTGCCACGGCGCCAAGGCCTGGAAGACGGTCAACTTCAACCACGACACCGACACGTCTTATGACCTGAAGGGCAAGCACCGCAAGACCGCCTGCACCGACTGCCACACCGGCCCGCTCTACAAACAGAAGCTGCCCGAGCAATGCTGGGATTGCCACAAGAAAGACGACAAGCACAAGGAGAGCCTGGGCAAGGACTGCGCCTCCTGCCACAGCGAAAGCGGCTGGAAGGACCCGCCCCGCTTTGACCACGGCAAGACCCGCTTCCCCCTGCTGGGCAAACACGGCAAGGTCGAGTGCAAGGACTGCCACCAGAGCGCCATGTACAAAGAGGCGCCCATGGACTGCTATTCATGCCACAAGAAGGATGACAAGCACGAGGGCACACTGGGCAAGACCTGTGTGGACTGCCACTCCGAGCGCGACTGGCGCGCCACCGCTGGCCGCTTCGACCATGACAAGACCCGCTTTGCGCTGCGCAACGCCCATGCGCGCAGCCAGATCAAGTGCAGCGACTGCCACAAGGGCGGTCTCAAGGCGTTCCGCAACACGGAGATGGCCTGTTATGCCTGCCACAAGAAGGACGACAAGCACGAGGGCACACAGGGCCAGCAATGCGCGCAATGCCACGGCGACAAGGACTGGAAGGCCACCTTGTTTGACCACGGCAAGACACGCTTTGCGTTAACCGGCAGCCACAACCGGGTCGAATGCAAAGGCTGTCATGCAACAAAACGTTTCAATGACGTACAGCGCGACTGCGTGGCCTGCCATCGCAAAGACGACCGCCACAAGGCCAAATTGGGCGCCCGTTGCGAGACCTGCCACAACACACGCAGCTGGAAATCCTGGGATTTCAACCACGCCAGACAGACGTCCTACCCCCTCACAGGTGAACACATCCGCGTGACCTGTGAAGCGTGTCACACCCAAGCTGCCCCAAGCGGCAAAACCGTGGCCGAGACCGGCCAGCGCTGCCTCGACTGCCACAGCAAGGACGACACCCACGACGGCCAGTTCGGCGTGCGCTGCGAGCAGTGCCATTCGACCAAAGGCTGGAAACAACTTGAAAAACACTTCAGCCTGCGCCCGGACAATATCCCTACAATGAATGTGCAGTTTTCACATTTAGCAGTTGTAGTCGCAGTTTGCAGTACCCCGCCCTTCGTTCATGACGCCCACCCACCTCATCAGGCCCTGGATCCAAGCCGCCGCGTTCGCGCTGCTGCTGGTCTTGGGTTTGATGCTGGGTGTGGTGCCCGGGCGGGTTGAGGCCCAGACGGCCGCTACCAGCAAGTTCGATCACTTCAAGACCGGCTTCCCGCTCAGCGGTGCGCACGGCACCTTGCGCTGCGAGTCCTGCCACACCAACGGGATCTTCAAGGGCACCCCCAAGGACTGCCAGACCTGCCACACCACCGGCTCGCGTCTGTCCAAGTCCAACGTGGTGATGCCGCCCACGCACATCCCGACCAACACGGCCACCCAGACCTGCGACAGCTGCCACGGCACGCAGACCTTCACCAACCCGCGCTTCAGCCACACCACGGGCGTGCCGCCTGGCACCAGCTGCCAGACCTGCCACGATGGTGTGCGCACCCAAGGCAAGCCAGCGGCTCACATCCCCACGCGTGCGGCCTGCGACACTTGCCACACCACCCGCAACTGGAACAGCGCCCGGCCTGACCACAGCGGCTTCAACACCTCGACCAACTGCGCCTCCTGCCACAACGGCGCCACAGCCAGCGGCAAGAGCTCGAACCACATCCCCGTCACGGCCAACTGCATCAGTTGCCACAACGTGAATGGCTGGAAGCCCACCAGCTGGAGCCACACCCAGGTCAACGTTGCCGGCGCCTGCTCGACCTGCCACTCTGGCGCCTTCCCGCCTGCCGATGGCCGGCCAGCCAACCACATCCCCTATCAGTCGCTCTCTGGCGTGGCCATCAGCAACTGCGACAGCTGCCACAAGGGTGGGTTCAACTCCTGGAACCCCGGGCTGTTCCACGCCAACGTGGCCGTCTCCGGCCAGTGCGCCAGTTGCCACCTCACCACCGCATTCGGCCTGACGGCCAAGCCGGCCACGGCCACACACAGCACGGTGACGGGCAACTGCGAGTCCTGCCACAACAGCACGGGATGGAACAGCGTCAAGGTCGATCACAGCAAGCTGCCACCGGGCGCGCAATGCGCCACTTGCCACAATGGCTCGACCGCGACCGGCAAGCCGGGCAACCACATTCCGGTGTCCGCCAACTGCAGCACCTGCCACAGCACCACCGGCTGGAAGCCCACCAACTGGAACCACACGCAGGTGCTGGTCGCCGGTCAGTGTTCCACCTGCCACTCCGGCAGCTTCCCGCCCGCGGATGGGCGGCCGGGCAACCACATCCCTTATCAGTCGCTCAGCGGCGTGGCCATCGCCAACTGCGACAGCTGCCACAAGGGCGGCTACAGCAGCTGGAACCCCGGGCGCTTCCACAGCAACGTCAGCGTCATTGGCCAGTGCGCCACCTGCCACCTGAGCAGCGCCTATGGCTTGACCAGCAAGCCGGCCAATGCCACCCACAGCGCGGTCACGGGCAATTGCGAGTCCTGCCACAACACCAGCGGCTGGGCGGGTGCCAAGGTCGATCACAGCGGCTTCAATGCCAGCACCCAGTGCGCCACCTGCCACAACGGCGGCACCGCCACGGGCAAGCCCGGCAGCCACATCCCCGTGACCGCCAACTGCTTCAGCTGCCACGCGACCACAGGCTGGACACCGACCAAGTGGAACCACACCCAGGTCACCGTGGCGGGCACCTGCTCGAGCTGCCACTCCGGCGCCTTCCCGCCGGCTGATGGCCGCCCCAGCAACCACATCCCCTATCAATCGCTGACGGGTGCCGCCATCGGCAACTGCGACAGCTGCCACAAGAGCGGCTACAGCGCCTGGAACCCGGGGCGCTTTCACAACAATGTCAGCATCATCGGCCAGTGCGCCACCTGCCACCTCAGCTCGGTGTATGGCTTGACCTCCAAGCCTGCCAACAGCCTGCACGCCACGGTGACGGGCGGCTGTGAGTCCTGCCATAACACCAGCGGTTGGACCGGGGCCAAGGTCGACCACAGCAAGTTCACCGCGGCCACGCAGTGCGCCTCCTGCCACAACGGCAGCGCCGCCACCGGCAAGCCCGGCAGCCACATCCCCGTGACGGCCAACTGCTACAGCTGCCACAACACCACGGGCTGGACACCGACCAAGTGGAACCACACCCAGGTCACCGTGACGGGCGTGTGCTCGACCTGCCACTCAGGCGCCTACCCACCGGCCGATGGCCGCCCCAGCAACCACATCCCTTATCAGTCCATCACCGGTGCGGCCATCGGCAACTGCGACAGCTGCCACAAGAGCGGCTATGCGGCCTGGAACCCCGGGCGCTTTCACGGCAATGTCAGCGTCATCGGCCAGTGTTCGACCTGCCACCTCACCGCAGCCTATGGTCTGACCAGCAAGCCCAATACCGCGCTGCATGCGGGCATTGCCAGCAACTGCGAGTCCTGCCACAAGTCCACCGCATCGTGGAGCAGCGTGACCTACGCCCACTCGGTCGCCAATGCCGTGGGCACCGGCACCTGCGACAACTGCCACAACGGCAGCACGGCCACGGGCAAGCCCAGCAGCCATATCCCCATCCAGGTGGGCGGCGTGAAGTGCGACAGCTGCCACAAGTCGCAGCAGGCCTGGACGACCAGCGTCACGATGAACCACACCGCCGTGAGCGCGCAGGCTTGCAAGACCTGCCACACCCCGACTTACGCTGGTTCAGGCGCCACGGCCAAACCCAACAACCACATCCCTGAGGTGCAGTTGCTCAACGGCTCGATGATGGACTGCAAAGCCTGCCATACCAACACCAATGCAGGCGGCTTCAGCACGGCCGTGATGAACCACAACAACAGCCAGGGCGGCGGATCGGGCTGGTGTTACGCCTGCCACAACGCCGGCACGGCCTACCTGGGCAGCATGGAACGCAAGTCGCTGACCCACCAGAAGAAAACCGGCGTCACCGACTGCTCCCAATCCGGCTGCCACCGACCGCTGGGCGGGGTGGGCAGCACCTACCGCAACTGGAACTGACGCGCGCCAGCCAGCCCTCATCACCACAACATGAACCCTGTGACACGCCCCCGGCTGCTGGCCGCACTGATGGCCCTGAGCACCTGGTCTGCTCATGCAGAAATCCTCGATGACATCGACGTGCGCCGCGAAGGCGCCAACGCGGTGGTGCAGATCCGCCTGAGCAACCCGGTCAGCCTGCTGCGCTCGACCCCCTCACGCTCCAAGGACCTGACCCAGGCCTACTACCAGGTCCGGCTCACCGATGTGCCGCCGGTGTACGTGGCCGGCGAACGGCGCGTGGTCAAGAACGACGGCCTGCCCACGCTCACCATCGAAGACGAACCCGTTCGCACCGACAAGCTCGATGACATTAACCGTCGGCTGGTGATCTCGTTCAGCCAGGCCACCGCATTCAAGGTACGCACAGGCAAGGGCGACCGCACCATCGAGGTGGTGCTGGAAGGCCTGGGCGCGGCCGTCAAACAGGCTACCGCCAGACCCGAGCCAGCGCCCACACCCGAGCAACGCTATGTCATTGCCCTGGTCCGCTCCAGCGACCCGAATGTCAGCGTGGACGTGCCCATTCCCCAGTCCCTGCAGAACTGCCAGGTGTTCACGGCGCGGCGCATCGTGGATGGCAAACAGGTCCACGAGATGGACCTGGGCTACTTCGCCACGCTGGCTGAGGCCGAAGCCGCGCTCAAACAACTGAGCCGCTTCCCACAAGCCGCGATCGTCAAGCTGGCCGAGCCCGCACAAGCCAAGGCCGATGCCGATGCCGGGGCGGCAGCCCCTGCAGCCGTGCCCTCCCCCGTGCCGGCACCCGCCACGCCAGCCACGCCCCAAGCCACCGCGCAACAAGCACGCGATCTGCTGGACCAGTCCCGTCAAGCCTATGAGCAACAAAGGCTGGACGACGCCGTCAAGCTGCTCAACCAGTTGCTGGACTTGCCCCCTAGTGCCCTCACCCCCGACGCCCAGGAGCTGCTGGGCATGGTGCGGCTGGCACAAGGCGAGCCCGCCAAGGCCCAGGCCGAGTTCGAGACCTACCTCAAGCAATACCCACAAGGCCCGGGCGCCGAACGCGTCAAGTCGGCGCTGGCCGGCATCCAGCCGACCGAGCTGAAGCCGGCCACCACCATTGAAACCCTGGCCAAGCCCGAACGCACCAACACCGTCACCGGCTCGGTTTCGCAGTACTACTACGGCGGCAAATCGACCACGGAAACCCAGGCCGTGCGCGACACCGACGGCTCGCCGCTGAGCCCCGACGAGATCGACAAGCGCAGCAAGGCCCCCATCAGCACCAACGACCAGCGCCTGCTGTCGACGAATGTGGACACCACCTGGCGCTCACGCGACAGCGAGCGCGACATGAAGATGGTGTTCCGCGACCAGTACGACTACAACCTGCTGAGCGACGCCCAGCTCAAAGGCAAGAGCCGCAGCCGCAACCGCCTGACCGCCGCCTACTTCGACTACCAGGGCCTGAAGAACGGCCTGCGCACGCGCCTGGGCCGGCAGTCGGCCATGTGGGGCGGCGAAGGCCGGTATGACGGCGCCTCCGGCAGCTATGTACTCAAGCCCAAGCTGAAGGTGTCGGCCGCCGTGGGCTCACCCACGGATCAATTGGGCAACTCCAAGCGTTACTTCATGGGCACGGCCCTGGATGCCGATGCGCTCACACCCAATCTGGGCGGCTCCATCTTCGCGCTGCAACGCATGGTCGATGGCGAGGTGGACCGCCGCGCCGTGGGCGCCGACCTGCGCTACTTCACGCAGAACGCCTCGCTGATGGGCTCGACCGACTATGACGTCATCTTCAAGAAGCTCAACGTGGCCAGCCTGCAGGGCATGTACATGGCCGAGGACAACACCACGGTCAACGCCCTGTACGAGCGCCGCGCCCTGACCCCGGCGGCCTTGAGCCAGACCCTGTTCTTCCAGTTCCAGGATTTTGTGGACGCGGGCATCATCCCCCAGACCATCAGTGACCTGAAGAACCACGGCTACAGCGTCGACCAGTTGCGAGAACTGGTACGCAGCAATGTCTCGTACTGGACGCACGCCATGGTCTCGGTGACCAAACCGGTCACCACGCAATGGCAGGCCGGTGCCACGGTGGACCTCAACCGCACCGGCCCCATCGCCCCCAACCCGGTGCTGCCCACCGGCCAGCCCGACAGCGGCCAGTCCCGCACGCTGAGCCTGCTGGCCATTGGCTCCAACCTGTACTCCGAGCGCGACACCAATGTGTTCACCGCCTCGGTGATGCGCGGGCGCCAGGTCAAGACCTACATGCTCAACTACAACAACATGACGCCACTGAGCGATGCCTGGCAGATCGAGCCCGGCCTGCGCTGGCAGCGCAATGTGAGCCAGGATCTGACGTCGGGCCTCAATATCACAACGGTCGCCTGGGGGCCCGGTTTGAAGGCATCATTCAAGCCTCGCCCCACCGTCACGCTGGAGAGCAATCTGAACGTGGACTACACCCGCACAGAGGGCACCAGCATCGACCGCAGCACCCGCTATACCTACTTCCTTGGCTACCGCTACGACTACTGACCCCGGACACTGGCACGTGCGCGCCCAGGCACTGGCCTGCCGCCGGGGTGCCCGCCTGCTGTTCGACCAGCTGGACCTGAGCGTGCAAGCCGGCCAGCTGGTGTGGGTGCGCGGCCCCAACGGCCAAGGCAAGACCAGCCTGCTGCGCCTGCTGGCAGGCCTGTCCGAGCCGGCCGAGGGCCAGATCGAGCGCGCTGCCCGCGTGGTCTACCTGGGCCACCAGCACGCCTTGAAAGACGACCTCAGTGCCCAGGAGGCCCTGGCCTTCCTGGTGGACCTGCACGGTGACCAGGCCGACGAGCCCAAGCTGGTGGACGCCCTGGCCCACATGGGCGTCAAGGGCAAGCGCCACAGCCCGGTTCGCACCCTGTCCCAAGGCCAGCGCCGGCGCGTGGCCCTGGCGCGGCTGCTGCTGACACCGCCCGACACCTGCTGGGTGCTGGACGAGCCCTTTGACGCGCTGGATGACACCGGCGTGGCCACGCTCAACGCCCTGCTGCAGGCGCATCGGCAAGCGGGCGGCTCGGTCGTGCTGACCAGCCACCAGGCGCTCACCCTGCCCGACCGCATCGAGCTGGACCTGGCCGCTGTGGCCAGCCTGGCGCGGAGCTGATCACCATGTGGACCCTGATCCTGCGTGACTGGCGGCTGGCTGCACGGCGCCGCGTCGAGGCCCTGCTGCCGCTGGTCTTCTTCATCGTGGCCGCCAGCCTGTTCCCGCTGGGTGTGGGGCCTGAGCCGCAAACCCTGCGCACCATCGCGCCCGGCGTGGTGTGGGTCTGCGCCCTGCTGGCCTCGCTGCTGTCCCTGGGCAGCCTGTATGGCCCTGACTTTACCGATGGCAGCCTGGAGCAGATGCTGTTGAGTGGCCGATCACTGCCCGGCCTGGCCCTGGCCAAGGCCTTTGCCCACTGGACGGTCAACGGCCTGCCCCTGGTGCTGGCCTCACCCGTGCTGGGCCTGCTGTTTGACCTGCCCGGCGAGCCATTGCTCACCTTGGTGGCCAGCTTGCTGCTGGGCACGCCGGTGCTCAGCCTGCTGGGCGGCGTGGGCGCGGCCCTCACGCTGGGCCTGCGCAGCGGCGGCATGCTGATCGTGCTGCTGGTCTTGCCCCTGGCCGTACCGGTGCTGATCTTTGGCGCCGGCTCGGTGGTGGCCGTATCCTCGGGGCTGTCGCCCGAAGGCCACCTGTCCCTGCTGGGCGCCTTGTTGCTGCTGACCCTGCTGGGCGCGCCCTGGGCTACCGCCGCTGCCTTGAAGATTGCCCTGGATTGATGCCCCGGACTGAACCATGTCAAACCTGAGCTGGACCACCTTTGCCGCCCCCTCGAAGTTCGAGTGGCTGGCTTCGGCCTTGATGCCCTGGCTGTGGGCTCTGTGCCTGATCATGTCGGCGGCCGGCTTGTACCAAGGCTTCATCGTGGCCCCGACCGACTTCCAGCAAGGCCAGTCCTACCGCATCATCTTCATCCACGTGCCGGCTGCGTGGATGTCCATGGTGCTGTACATGGCCATGGCCTTGTGGGCCGCCGTGGGCTGGGCCTTCAAGGTGCGGCTGGCGTCCATGCTGGCGCGCGCCATCGCCCCCACCGGCGCGATGTTCACCTTCATCGCCCTGTGGACGGGCGCCTTCTGGGGCAAGCCCACCTGGGGCGCCTGGTGGGTGTGGGATGCCCGCCTCACGTCCGAGCTGATTCTGCTGTTCCTGTACCTGGGCTACATGGCGCTGACCGAAGCCATCGACGACCCACGGCGCAGCGACGCGGCTGGCGCGCTCATCGCCCTGGTGGGCGCCATCAACGTGCCCATCATCTATTTCTCGGTGCGCTGGTGGAACACCTTGCACCAGGGTGCCTCCATCAGCATGACCGCCGCGCCCAAGATGGCCTCGACCATGCTCACCGCCATGTTGTTGATGACCGTGGCCTTCTGGGCCTATGCCTTTGCCGTGGTCTTCACCCGCACCCGCGCCATCGTGCTGGAGCGCGAGCGTGAAACGCAGTGGGTGCAGGCGCTGGTGAATGGCCGTAACGGGCGCAACGCGCGCAATGGGCACAAGGAGTAAGCCATGTCGACACCGCAATGGCACAGCCTGTCTCAATTCATCGCCATGGATGGCTATGGCCTGTACATCTGGGGCGCGTATGGCATGACCTTGCTGTGCATGGTGATCGAGCCGCTCATGGCACTGCATCGCCGCCGCCAGGCCTGGCAGTCCGCCCAAGAGATGGCCGCGACCGAACAAGAGGAAGCCTGACATGACCCCGCGCAAAAAGCGCCTGACGCTGATCCTGGGTGGCCTGGCCATCCTGGGCGTGGCCACCGCCCTGGTGCTCAACGCCTTCCAGAAGAACCTCGTGTTCTTCTTCACGCCCTCGCAGATCGTCGCCAAGGAGGCCCCGCTGGAGCGTACCTTCCGCCTCGGTGGCCTGGTTGAAAAGGGCTCCGTATCGCGTGACGGCGTGATGGTCAACTTCGTGGTGACCGACACCTTCCGCAAGGTGCCCGTACGCTACCAGGGCATCCTGCCCGACCTGTTCAAGGAAGGCAAAGGCGTGGTGGCCCAAGGCAAGCTGGGCGCCGATGGCGTCTTCGTGGCGCAAGAGGTCCTGGCCAAGCACGACGAGAACTACATGCCCCCTGAAGCCGCCGAGGCGCTCAAGCGCGCGGCCCAGGCCAACGCCCGCATCGAAGCCGGGCAAGCCAAGGAGATGAAATGATCCCCGAACTGGGCCAGATCGCCCTGGTACTGGCACTGGCCGTATCCCTGCTGCTCTCCGCCGTCCCCATGTGGGGCGCCTACAAAGCCGATGCAGCCTTGATGGGCCTGGCCCGCCCGCTGGCGCGGGTGCTGTTCGTGCTGATCGGCGCGGCCTTCATCGCGCTGATGGCGTCCTTCATCCGCAATGATTTTTCGGTACTGTATGTGGCCTCGAACTCCAACAGCGCCTTGCCGCTGCCATACCGCATTGCCGGTGTGTGGGGTGGCCACGAAGGCTCGCTGCTGCTGTGGGTGATGATGCTGGCCTTCTGGATGCTGTGTGTGGCGCAGTTCAGCCAGCACCTGCCGCAAGCCGTGCTGGCGCGCATCCTGGCCGTCATGGGCATGATCAGCATGGGCTTTTTGCTCTTCATGCTGGTCACCTCCAACCCCTTCGAGCGCCTGCTGCCCATGGCGCTTGATGGCCGCGACCTCAACCCCTTGCTGCAAGACCCCGGCATGGTGGCGCACCCGCCCATGCTCTACATGGGTTATGTGGGCTTCTCGGTGGCCTTTGCCTTCTCGATCGCGGCCCTGCTGGGCGGCCAGCTCGATGCCAACTGGGCCCGCTGGACCCGGCCCTGGACGATTGCCGCCTGGGTCTGCCTGACCATCGGCATCATGCTGGGCAGCGTGTGGGCCTATTACGAGCTGGGCTGGGGCGGCTGGTGGTTCTGGGACCCGGTTGAAAACGCCTCCTTCATGCCCTGGCTGGCCGGCACGGCCCTGATCCACTCGCTGGCCGTGACCGAAAAGCGCGGCAGCTTCAAGAACTGGACGGTGCTGCTGGCCATCACGGCCTTCTCGCTGTCCCTGCTGGGCACCTTCCTCGTGCGCTCGGGCGTGCTGTCTTCCGTGCACGCCTTTGCCTCGGACCCCAAGCGCGGCCTGTTCATCCTGGCCTTCCTGGTGCTGGTCATCGGTGCATCGCTGACGCTGTATGCCTGGCGTGCGCCCACCGTGGGCCTGGGCCAGCGCTTTGGCCTGCTGTCCAAGGAGTCCTTGCTGCTGGCCAACAATGTGCTGCTGATCGTGGCCACCGGCTCGGTGCTGCTGGGCACGCTCTACCCGCTGTTCCTGGACGCCATGGGCCTGGGCAAGATCTCGGTTGGGCCGCCCTATTTCGACACCGTCTTCGTGCCCTTGATGACCCCGCTGGTCTTCCTGATGGGCGTGGGCCCGCTGGCACGCTGGAAGCAGGCCGAACTGCCTGAACTGGCTGTGCGCCTGCGCTGGGCGCTGGTGGTGTCCGTGGTCGCCACGCTGGCCACCCAGTGGCTGGCCGGCAAGATCACGCTGGGCACGTCCGTCGGCTTGTGGATGGCCTTCTGGATCGTGGCATCCGTCTGCGTCGACCTGTGGGACAAGATCAAGCCAGCCTCCAACATCGTCAACGGCTTGCGCAAGCTGCCCACGGCCATGATCGGCATGATGGTGGCCCACCTGGGCGTGGCCGCCTTCGCGTTTGGCGTCAGCATGGTCCGGACCTACGAGACCGAGCGCGACGTCAAGATGAACATCAACGACAGCACCGAGGTAGGTGGCTACGTGTTCACGCTGCGTGATGTGCGCGAGGTGCAAGGGCCCAATTTCGTGGCCGCACGCGCCGAGATGGCCATCACCCAGGGCGGCGACAAGCCCGTCACCACGCTCTACCCGGAAAAGCGCGTCTACCGCGTGCAGAGCAACCCGATGACCGAAGCGGCCATCGACGCTGGCGTGACACGCGACCTGTATGTCTCCATGGGCGAGCAACTGGATTCGGGCGCCTGGATCGTGCGCATCTACCACAAGCCCTTTGTGGACTGGATCTGGGGCGGATGCCTGATCATGGCCATCGGCGGCATGCTGGCCGCCAGCGACCGCCGTTACCGCGCACGCAAGACGGCAGATGCCACCACCCCGCAAGCCATGAAAGGGGCTGCCGCATGAAACGTTTCCTGCTCCCGCTGGGCATCTTCCTGGCGCTGGCCGTGTTCCTGGGCCTGGGCCTCAAGCACGACCCGCGTGAAGTGCCCTCGCCCCTGATCGGCAAACCCGCCCCCGCCTTCAACCTGCCCACGCTGGGTGACGCCCAGCGCTCGCTGCGCAAGGAAGACATGCTGGGCAAGGTGTGGATGCTCAATGTCTGGGCCTCGTGGTGTGGCGCCTGCCGTGAAGAACACCCTGTGCTGGTCGAGTTCGCCCGCCGCAATGTGGTGCCCATCTATGGTCTGAACTACAAGGACGAGCGCCCCGATGGGCTGGCCTGGCTGCGTGCAGGCGGCAACCCTTATGTCGAGTCCCTGTTCGACCATGATGGCCGCATCGGCATCGACTTCGGCGTGTACGGCGTGCCCGAGACCTTCGTCATCGACCAGCAAGGCGTGATCCGCTACAAGCAGATCGGCCCCATCACGCCCGAGGTGCTGCGTGACAAGATCGAACCTTTGCTGAGGCAACTGCATGGCTGATCGAATGCTTCAAGTGCACGCTGAGAGGGGACCTGGCTCGCCCCGCTTGCTCGGTTGGTTCGGCTGGCTCGGCGGATGGCTGAGCCTCTGCCTGCGCCCGGTGTCGGTCCTGTGCCTGGCGCTGAGCTTGGTCCTGAGCTGCCTGCTGGCCAGCCCGGCCCACGCGGGCGAGGCCCAACCATTGGCCGACAACCCCGAGCAGGAGGCCCGCATGATGGCCATTGCCAGCGAGTTGCGCTGCCTGGTCTGCCAGAACCAGACCATTGCGGATTCGCATGCCGGCCTGGCCATCGACCTGCGCCAGCAGATCCGCGAGCAGTTGCAGCAAGGCAAGAACGAGCAGCAGATCCGCGAGTACATGACCACGCGTTACGGCAACTTCATCCTCTACCGCCCGCCGGTGGAAGGCAATACGGTGCTGCTGTGGTTTGGGCCCGGCCTGCTGGCCGTTGGCGGGCTGGGCTTCCTGTGGTGGAACCTGCGCCGCCGTGCCCGCATGTCGGCCGAGGCTTTCGACCCCGATACGCCAGACGCCCCGGACCAAGCTTGATCAGCCCTGACCTGCCCGCCCTCCACCGAAGCCCCACATGAGCAGCGCCATCGACCAACTCAAGACGCAACTGCGCCAACTGAATGAACTGGCCCAGAGCGGCGCCCTGCCTGAGGACCAGGCCCAGGCGGCCAAGGCCAAACTGGAGCGCCAGTTGCTGGACGCCGTGATGGCATCGCAAGATCAGCCTTCGAGCCCCCCCACGCCATTGGCCGCCGTGCCCGTACCCGTACCCGCCGCAGCCAGGGTCTCGAACAAAGTGTTGTGGTCCATGTTGGCTTTCGTGGCGGCCATCGGGGCCGGCGGCTACTACCTGGTCGGCACCCCCTCGGCCTGGCATGTGGGCCCGGCCGGCAACAACAGCGAGACCGCATCGGCTTCGGCCGACCAGGGTCAGGGCGGCGGCGCAGGCAGCAGCGCCCCCCACACCATGAACCAGGACCAGATCAACGCCATGGTTGATGGCCTGGTGGCCAAGCTCAAGGCCGATCCCCAGAACGCCGAGGGCTGGGCCATGCTGGCGCGCACCTACTCGGCGCTCAAGCGTTTTGAAGAGGCCCTGCCCGCTTACCGCCAGGCCATCGCGCAACGCCCCGAAGACGCCCAGCTGTACGCCGACTACGCCGATGCCTTGGCCGTCACCCAGGGCCGCACGCTGCAGGGTGAGCCCGCAAAGCTGATTGACAAGGCGCTCAGCCTGGACCCCAACAACTTCAAGGCGCTGTCGCTGTCAGGCACCATCGCCTATGACAAGCAAGACTTCAAGACCGCCGCATCCTTGTGGGAGCGCGCCGTGCAGCACGCCCCGGCGGACAACCCCGACATCGCCCGACAGATGCAAAGCGCACTGGACGACGCGCGGCAACGCGCGGGCCTGCCTGCTCAACAGGCGCCGCAAAAAGACGCCTCAGCCGCAGCCAACGGTGGGGCGGTGTCCGGCACGGTGAGCCTGTCCCAGGCGCTGGCCGGCAAGGTTTCGCCCGACGACACCGTGTTCATCTTTGCCAAGGCAGCGCAGGGCCCCAAGATGCCGCTGGCCATCGTGCGCAAACAGGTCAAGGACCTGCCCTACCGCTTCGAGCTGACCGATGCCATGGCCATGGCGCCACAGTTCAAGCTGTCCGGTTTTGCCGAGGTGGTGGTGGGGGCCCGCGTTTCGCGCAGCGGCGACGCCATGCCTCAGCCGGGCGACTGGTCCGGGCAATCCAGGCCGGTCAAGGTTGGCACCTCAGGCGTCCAGATCGACATCAGCGACGCGGTGCGCTGACCGCCCTGCGCTGATCAGCCACATCGGCCTGATCAACGATAACCCGCTCAATTGCAGCTGCTGTGGACGTTGACCTCGGTGGCGTTCAATGCGCCGCTGCTGTTGTAGCCGTGCCCATGCACCTCAACGCAGGCGCCATTGGCCAGCGTGCCCTCCACCACCGAGGGGGTGTAGGCCACGGTCACGCCTCGCACCACGAAGGTCTGCCCGGACAACTGGCTGACCGCACCGTACAGCTCGGTCTCCTCGCTCTCCAGCACGGCGGGGTCTTCCAGCTCGGTGGCCACGAGCACACCGGCCTGCAAACGCCCTTCCACGCGCACACGCTCGCCCAGGGTCAGACCCGAGACGGACGACGACGACAGGCGGCTCACATCGACCGGTGAACCATCAACCTGCATCACACCGTTGTGCGGCAAGCTGGTGACCAGGCCTTCCAGGCTGGCTTCTTCCGTGTCGGTCACCAAGGGCTGGTCCACCCGAATGCGCGTGGCAGACCATTGCCCGTTGACCTGGGTGGCGCCAAACCACACACGCACCCGCGCACCAGGGGTCACGCCAGCGGGCAGCGCCGCCGCGCCATACGACACGATCAGGTTGCCGTTGAGCCCCAGGTGCATGTCCAGGTCATCCACGCTGTTGACCAGGGCCACGATCTTGTAGGTGCTGGTGGAGCCGTCCAGCGTATCGATGCGGGTGGCGATGTAGCCGCCCATGGCATCGGCCAGGCCATGCACTTCGACCACATCGTTGACGTTCAAGGGCAGCGCTGGCTGCACCGTCTTGGCCGTGATCCTGACGGTCTGCCCCAGCACCGTGATGGTGGCGCCAGCAAGGTCCACCGCCGACACCGGGCCGATCAGGCTGCTGCCATAACGCACGGTATAGGCCGCCGCCAGGGGGAGCCCGCCATTGCCGGCCGGCACGCTGCCCGAACCGCTGACGGCCACCATCATGCCGACCTTCACCTCGGACGGGTCGTGCACCACGCTGTCATTGGCATCGTCGTCACGATGGACCGCCGCGCCCGTCACGTCATAACGCAAGCCGTTAACGATGATCGAGCCCAGGCCGGACACCGGGCCATTCGAATAAGAACCCGTTCCACCCGAGCCCACACCACTGCCATTGGCCTGCGTGTCGCCCGTGCCGCCGCCGCAACTGGCCAGGCCCAATACCAAACCAAGCACAAGACTCAGCAACCACACACCGCTCAGTCGGATGGATCTCAACATGTCATTTCCCACTGGGCAAACGCCGAGGGGGCACCCCTGCATCGCCGGTTTCTGACCCGGTCTGCGCCAGGTCCTCTTGGAAGGTGAAAAGCCCGAGCCGCACGCGGCGGGTGGCGTCGTCAGGCGCCTTGGCGTCCAGCTCGATGCGGCGCTCCAGCAAGGGCACGGCCTCGGTCATCAAGGCCTTCCAGTGCTTGCGGGCCAGCGTCCGCACCTGCTCGACCGATTCAGAAGACAGGCCTTGCGCGAACACGGCCTGCTCGAAGTGGTGTGCAGGCTCGTCGCTCAGCACATTGTCCACGGCCGCACGCAGGTGGTCACCCACGTTGTCCCCCAGGAAGGCGATCATGCGCTGCCAGTCGCCACGGGGGGTGAAGCCGTCCTGGGTCAGGTGCACGGTGTCGGTGCCGGCATCCCAGCGCGCCAGATTCAGGCGGCACAGTTCATCCAGCAAGGTGCGCGGGTGCACGTCCTGTGTGATCGAACGGGCCAGGGTTTCAAAGCTGGGCGCATCACCCTGGCGCGGCAGCACGCGGGGCTTGCCCTTGACGCGCAACTGGCGGTCGGACACCCAACGCGTGAACAGCTGCGACACCAGCGATGCCCCCGCAGGAGTGGGCGCACCGGCATCGGATTGGGTCAGGCGCGTGACCTCGCGGCGGTTGATGCCTGTGGCTGCGCTGATGCGGCTGACCAGGCGGCTGGCGGGCAGCCCTTGCGCCAGCTGGGCCTCTTGTGCGGACCGCACAAACGCCTGCTTGAGCGCTTCTTCCACCGTGGCGAACGTCAGCCCCTTGGCCACAGACAGATCGGCCAGCGGTGCCAGCACGGCCTGAATGGCATCCAGCAAGGCATCGTGGTCAGTAGGAGGCGTGGAGCCCGATTTGGAGGCCATCAATCTAACAGTCAAAAGGCTGCGCCAAGGAAATGGGCGCCGCACCCATTTTAGTTCACCAGCCCCCTCGGCGCGCAAAAGATTGACCCCACGCAAAGCAGGTCTTGCCCAGGTGCAGATCGCCACGCTGCGCTGCTTTACACTGCACCACACACATGCACGCGCGCCGCATCCCCCATCAACACTGGATCATCTGGGTGACCGCCTTGGTCGTCCTGATGGCGGCGCTCGCGCCCACGGTGTCGCGCTGGCTGGCCTTGGCCCCCACCGGGCCGCTGGCCTTGCAGGAGGTCTGCGTCAGCCGCGGCGTGGGCCCATCGGTGATCATGCTCAAGTCCAAGGCCGCACCGGCTGGCGACCATGTGCTGCTGGACCATTGCCCCTTGTGTGTGCTGCAAGCCGACCACCTCGGCCTGCCGCCCACCCACCTGGCCGTGCTGCCCGTCAGCGGCCTGCGTGACCAAGCCCCGGCCCTCTTCCTGCACGCCCCCCGCACCCTGTCCATCTGGGCTGCGGCACAGGCACGCGCACCACCTGCCGTGCTGGCCTGATCTGGCCCTCCCCCACCTTTTGAGTTCGAGTGTGGCCTGGCATGGAGCCAGGCTGTGCCTTGCGCGCCTGCCTGTGGCCTCTGGCCAGCGCGGCCTGCGCCTGCGCCTCACGGCCCAACCCGGGCGCTGAGCCAGAAGGCTCGAACACCTCATCGACTGTGCCCGCGTGCCGCGCCAAAGCGGCCGGCACGCGCGCTCGCCATTTTTGGATTCTTGTCATGCCCAAACCCATACACGCCTTTGCACGCACCTGGCTGGCTGCGCTGTCACTGGCCACCTTCACCCTGCCGGCCCTCGCGCACGTGAGCTACACCGGCCGCGACCTCGGCACCTACGACGGCCTCACCGCCGCCGGCACCACCATCAGCAACCAGGCTGTCTCCGGCAACTACGGCTGGGCCGATGCTGCCGATGCAGACTGGGGCGACAGCCACAAGGCCAAGTGGTTCACCTTCACGCTGAACAACGACGCGCTGGTGACCCTGACCGTCAGCGCCAACGCCTCGGCCACCAGCACGTCCATGGGCGGCCTGCTGCCGGGCTTCTCGGTCTACAAGGGCATCGCGCCCACCAGCGTGGACCCGCTCAACCCAGGCATCAGCTACCTGTCCTACGACACCTCGACCGCCTCCACGGCTTACAAGGCCAGCCTGCCCTTTGCCGTTGAAGGGGTGTGGAACGCCGTGGGCGACTTCGCCATCGGCAATGACTTCGGCGCCCTCAACACCCTGAGCTTCGTGGGCTACGCGGTGGATGGCGAAGGCACGGTGCAAGGCGGCATGGCTGATGGCCTGCGTGACGGCCGCACCAGCAAGACCTTGCAACTTGGCGCCGGCACCTACTCCCTGCTGGTGGGTGGCGCCGACTACGACGCGCAACTGAGCACCAATCCCAATCTCGCAGCCGCTTACGGCATGAGCGTGGGCATCCAGGTCAGCAGCATCCCCGAGCCAGGCACCCTGGGCCTGAGCGCCTTGGGGCTGGGCGCCCTGAGCCTGGCCGTGCGCCGCCGCGCCCCGCGTTGATCACCCAGGCAACCCCCTTCACCTTCAACAAACTGAAAGCAAGCACATCATGAAACTGTCTACATGCATGCAAGCCGTCGTGGTGACGGCATCCCTGTTGGCCCTGGCCCCATCGGCCCAGGCCCAGAGCACGCTCGATGGCCGCAGCCTCACCATCGAATACGGCCTGGACGCCGGCACAGGCTGGCAGGCCATCAAGTCGCAGACCTTCACCGTCGGCGGCGGCCTGGAGGTCAGCAACTGGTCCATCGACAGCAAGAACACCATCCAGTGGAACATCGACGTCAGCGGCACCGATGTGGTGTTCACCTATGTCGGCAGTGGCGACTTCATGAACTTCGGCTCACCCGAGAAGCTGGGCTTCCGCCTGGTCGACGCCGGCAACAGCGTGCCCGACATCCTGGGGGTACAGGCCAGCAACACGGCTTACGTGCCCAATGTGCAGGGCAACTTGCTGGAGGGCTTCGACCCGGCCACGGCCTTGAGCTTCGACGCCAACCAGGTCTACGTCAACCTCAACGCGTCCATGTACCACCACCATGCCATGCCAGGCATGGGTGACCCGGTGCGCGACACCATCGCCCTGCACCTGAACGTCAGCGCGGTCCCGGAGGCCGCCACCTGGGCACAGATGACCGCGGGCTTGCTGGTGCTCGGCGGCCTTGCACAGCGTCGTCATCGCCGTCAACAGCACAAGGCGTAAGCAGCATGATGTACCGGACTGTTGGATGGGCCTGCCTGTGCCTGTGGATGGGGCATGAAGCCTTGGCCCAGACCGCCAAGAGCGACGATGGGCAAGCCTTGCCCGAGATCGTCATCACCGCGACAGCGCCGCCTCAGGCCACGCAAGCGGGCACCAGGCTCAAAGGCCAGACCGATGAGCAAGATGACGTGGCCCAACTGCTCAGGCAGTTCAGCGGCATCCAGGTCAACCGACAGTCCGGCACGGCCGGCACCGTGTTGCTGCGGGGGCTGGGCGGGGCCCGGCTGCCCATGATCAGCGACGGCATCGCCCTGGAAGGCGCCTGCAACCATGGCATGGACCCGGCCACCTCCTACATCGCGCCCGATGACATCGACCAGGTCACCGTGGTCAAAGGCCCCAGCACGGTTCGCCATGCGGGCGTGCTGGCTGGCGCGCTGGTGTTCGAGCGCCGCAACCCGAATGCCTCGGCACCATCGGGCCTGCAGCTCAGCCACACGCTGGCGGCCTTTGACAAGCAGCAGACCCATGCCGAAGGCCTGCTCAACACCGAGGCCACCTGGGCCCGGATCAAGGGCCGGCATCTGCAAAGCGGCGACGAGCGCGATGGCCATGGGCAGCGCATCCCCTCGCGCTACCAACGCGACAACCTCGACCTGGACCTGGGCTGGCGCCTGAATGCGCAGCAAACCCTGACGGCCGACCTCACCCGCAGTGATGGCTGGGCCGTCTACCCCTCGTACCACATGGATGGCACGCGCTTCCTCGCCAACAGCCTGGGGCTGCGCTGGCAGGCCAAGCGCCTGTCGCCCTTGATCAGACAGGCCGAGGTGCAGACCCGCTGGCACAGCGTGGACCACGCCATGGACAACTTCAGCCTGCGCGGCGAAGAAGGCACCTACCAGCCCGATGCGGACAACCGGCTGCGCGAGATCATGCTGCAGCAAAACCGCTCGCGCGCCGCCAGCGCCCGTGTGGAGCTGGATGTGGCGCCAGACCATGTGCTCAGCCTGGGCGTGGATTCGCGGCTGGATGGCTACAGCGCACGCAATCACCTCTCCAGCACGCAGTGCTTCGACTTCGGCTCAGGGCCGACCTGCTTCAGCAACGACCCCGGCGTCCTGCCCTATTACGACCTGCGCATCCAGCAAAGCGGTGCGTATGCCGAATGGCGCAGCAGCCAGGCCGCCACGCTGTGGACCGCAGGATTGCGTGTAGACAGCCGCAGCGCGCGTGCGGGTGATGTGCGCGAGTTCAGCGTCAATGCCCGCCCCGTCAACGGCCAGGACACGCGCCGCCACATGACACTGCACAGCGGCTTTGTCAGGGCCGAGCACACGCTCGATGATGCTCCTGACCACACCTGGCAGGCCCACGTGGCGCTGGGCCAGGCCGAACGAGGCCCGGACTTCGTCGAGATCGGCAGCCTGCAGGGCTGGGATCTGGCCATCGAGCGGCACCATGAACTCAACACCGGCCTGCAGTACGCCGCGCAGCGCCTGAGCGCCAGCGTCAATGGCTTCATCAACCTCATTGACAACTTTGTGCTGGTGACCAGCGGCACCAGCGCCCAAAACATCACGGCCCTGCGGCGCGGGCTGGAAGCCGAGGCCAGCTGGGCCCTGAGCTCGAACCTGGCGGTGGGCGGCTCGCTGAGCACCGTGTGGGGCAGCAACCGCAGCGACCACGTCGCCCTTGCCCAAACGCCGCCCACCCAGTTGCAGCTGCACACCAAGTGGCAACAGGGCGGCTGGGGCCTCAAGCTGGGCACGCGCATGGCCGATGGGCAGCAGCGTATCGACCTCAACCATGGCAGCACCAATGGCCTGGACGTGGCCGCCACACCGGGCTTCAGCGTGTGGGACATTCAGGGCGAGTACAAGGCCAGCAAGCAGCTGCAGATCAGCGTGGGCATCGACAACCTGTTCGACCGCTACTACGTCGAGCACCTCAACCACAGCAGCTCGCCCTCATGGGTCAACCTGGGGGCCAGCCTGCCTGATCAGATCCCCGAAGCGGGGCGGCGCTGGTGGCTCAAGCTGGGTGTGAGCCTGCCCTGATGCCTATGAATGCGGGCATCAAGCCTGATGCCAGTCCTTGTGATTGGCCGGCAGCATGTGCGCGTCGGCCACGATGACCTTGTCGCGCCCGGCCCGCTTGGCCGCATACAGGCCTGCGTCCGCACGGGCGATCACATCGGCCCAGTCTTCGTCCTGATGCAGGCTGCGGGCCACGCCGATGCTGATGGTCACGTCCAGGCGCGCGCCCTCGGCACAAGTGATCGACAGGTCTGCCACCTGTTGGCGCAGGCGCTCGGCCACCTGCCGCGCATCCTCCAGATCCGCCGAGGCCAGCACGATGAGGAACTCCTCGCCACCGATGCGCCCCACGCGGTCGCCATCACGCAGCTTGCCGCTCAACAGGTGCGCCACCTGGCGCAAGACCTCGTCGCCCTTGGCATGGCCATGGCGGTCGTTGATGCGCTTGAAGTGGTCCACATCGCACATCATCAAGCACAAGCTCTGGCTGGCCTGGCGCCGGTCCCGATGCAAGGCCTCCAGATGGGCGAGGATGGCGCGGCGGTTGAACAAGCCGGTCAGCGCATCGCGCTCGGCCATGTCGGCCAGCTGCACTTCCAGCGCCTTGCGCTCGGTGATGTCCAGGATGGTGCCCACGATGCCGCTCAACTCGCCTTGCGCGTCATACAGCGCGGCCTTGTGGAACACCACGTGGCGGCGCTCGCCGTCGCAGCGCTTGATCTGCGCCTCGTAGCGTTGCTCGCCACCAGCGCGCATCAGCGCCGCGTCGGCGTCGAAGTGGGATTTGGCGTACTCCTCGGGCGAGATGTCGAACACCGTCAGCCCGACGATTTCCCGGCGGCGACGCCCGATGAGACGGGCGAAAGCGCGGTTGCACCCTTTGTAGACACCATGGCGGTCCTTGAAAAAGACCGGTGTGGGCAGGGCATCCAGCACGTCCTGAACCTGGTCAGGCAACAAGTGAGAGAACAACAATTCACCGCCCCGGCTGAGGTCAAAACGTATCTGACATTATCAATGTAAGGGTTTGAAAGTCACGCGCAGGATTCACGCTTTGAGGTGTCAGATGGGCTTCTGATCGCCTTCAACGCCTGCAGCACCAACATGGTGCCCAGCGCCACCAGGCCCACGATCTGGGCGGTGTCGACATCGGGCAGCTGGAACTTGAACAAGCCCCTCAAGACAGGCACGGCCAGCACCAGAGCCAGCAGCGCGATGGTTGCCGCCAGCGTGCGCCAGAGGGCAGGGTTGGGCTTGAAGGCGGCGACCAGAATCTGCCCGCCGAACGTGCGGTTGCCCATGATCAGCACCACATTGGCCGCCACCAGGGACAAGAAACCGCCCACGCGCGCGCTGGCCTCGTCAAGGCCCTGGTGCAGCAGCCAGGCATACGCGGCCGCGACGATCATCAGCACCAACAGGCCCTGCAGCAGGCTCCAGCCCATCATGGCGCGCGTCAAGAGGGGCCGCCCGGGCTCACGCGGCGGCCGGCGCATGATGTCGCGCTCTTCGGGCTCGGCCTCGAACACGATGGAGCACACCGGGTCGATGATCAGCTCCAGGAAGGCGATGTGCACGGGCGTCAGCAGCAAGGGCCAGCCCATGAGCAGCGGCAGCAAGGTGAGCCCCGCAATGGGCACGTGCACGGCCAGCACAAAGGCCATGGCCTTGCGCAGGTTGTCGTCGATGCGCCGCCCCGAGCGCACCGCCTGCGTGATCGTGCCGAAATCGTCGTCCAGCAGCACCATGGCCGCGGCTTCACGCGCCACATCGGTCCCGCGTGCGCCCATGGCGATGCCGATGTCGGCCGCCTTCAAGGAGGGCGCATCGTTGACCCCATCCCCCGTCATGGCAACCACCTGGCCGCTGGCCTGCAAGGCCTTGACGATGCGCAGCTTCTGCTCGGGCATCACGCGGGCGAACACGGCCGCCTGGGCCACCCGCTCGCGCAAGGCCTCGTCAGACAAGGCGGCCAGGTCTTCGCCCTGCACCACCCCGCCTTGCACATCCAGCCCCGCCTGCGCCGCGATGGCCAGCGCCGTGACCGGGTGGTCGCCGGTGATCATGGCCACGTGGATACCGGCCTCGCGGCAGACCTGCACGGCGTCGCGCACCGTGGGCCGCAGCGGGTCGGCCAGCGCCACCAGGCCCAGGTACTCGAAGTCGAAATCGTGCTGCAAGGCCGGCCAGCTGCTGTGCGCATCGGGGCCACGGTGCGTCGAGCGCGCCACGCCCAGCACACGCATGCCTTGCCGCGCGAACACGTCGGCGGCTTGCCGCACCTCGGCCAGCCGCACGGCATCCAGGTGGCACAGATCGGCAATGGCTTCGGGCGCGCCCTTGGTCGCGATCACATGCCCATCCTGCCCGGGTGCCCGCCACACGTGCGACATGGCCAGCATCTCGGGGCTCAAGCCGTATTCATGCACCATCTTCCATTCAAGGTGGACCACCTCTTCGGCAGACAGGCACTGCGCCCCCAAGGCCCAGAAGGCCTTTTCCATCGGATCAAAAGGGTCGCGCTCGCTGGCCAGGATGCCGTGCTGCAGCAGCGTGCGCAGGGCGGGCGACAAAGGCCCGCCGTCCTCGTCCTGGGCCAACCAGGTCTGCCCCGGCACCTGCATGGCCACGATGCTCATGCGGTTGAGCGTGAGCGTGCCGGTCTTGTCCGTGCACAAGACGGTGGCCGTGCCCAAGGCCTCGATGGCACTGGCCCGCCGCACCAGCACGCGCTGTTGAGAAATGCGCCAGGCCCCCATGGCCATGAACACCGTCAGGATCAACAGGAACTCCTGCGGCAGCAAGGACATGGCCAGCGAGACGCCCGCCAGCACGGCGGCCAGCACATCGCCGCGCGTCCAGACATAGATCAAGGTCATCAGCAGGCTCAATGTCACGCCGGCCACGGCAAAGGTCTTGACCAGTGCACGGGTCTGCTGCTGCAGGGCCGGTTGTGACGATTCAATCTGCCGCAAGGCCACGCCAATGTGGCCCATCTCGCTGCGCGCCCCGGTGGCCGTGACCTCGGCCAGCCCCTGCCCGCGGACCACCATCGAGCCCGCATACACCCAGGCTTGCCCGTCGCCACCAGGGCGGGCCGCAGCCTGCCCCTGGGCCCACACCACCTTGCTCACCGGCACGGACTCGCCCGTGAGCAGCGACTCGTCGGTCAACAGGTCATTGGCCGACAAGAGGCGCGCGTCAGCCGGCACGCGGTCACCCTCTTCCAGCACGATCAGGTCACCCGGCACCACCTCCCGGCCGGCAATGCGCTTGCGCTCACCACCCCGCAACACCAGCGCACGCGGGCTGCTGAGGTCCCGTAAGGCCTCCAGCACGCGCTCGGTGCGGGACTCCTGCACCAGCGAGATCAGCATCGACAGGACCACGAAGGCCAGCAGCATGCAGGCCTCGCCCACATCACCCAGGACCAGGTAGATGCCCCCGGCCGCGGCCAGCAGCTGCAGCATGGGCTCACGCAGCAGCTCTGCGGCGATGCGCCACCCGGTGCGCCGGGCCGCCTGTGGCAGCTCATTGGGGCCGTGCTGGTGCAAGCGCTCTGCGGCTTGCGCCTCGCTCAGGCCCGTCAGCTCAGGCAAGGGTGCTCCCCAGCCGCTCATGGATGAGCAGATCGATGTGCGTGACCCGGATGGGCTTGGGCACATAGTCGTCAAAGCCCGCATCGCGGATGCGCTGCACATCCATGGGCATGGCATTGGCCGTGACCGCGATCACCGGTGTGCTGCGGGTGTCCGGGTCACTGCGCAAGCGCCCCAGCACGGCATAACCATCCATGTCGGGCAAATGGATGTCCAGCAGGATCAGATCGGGGCGGTGCGCCTTGGCCAGCTCCAGCCCGAGCTGCCCCAGCGGGGCCGAGATCAGCGTCACCCCCTGGTGACGGGACACGATCTGCGTCATCAGTTGCAGGTTGGCTGGGTTGTCTTCCACGTACAGCAAGGTGGCCATGCGGGGAGACGGGGGCACGCCGGCCTTGGTGGGCCCCATGGGCGACTGTGCCGAGGCATGCGCGCCATCGCCATCGGGCGCCAGCACACCAGGCATGGCGCGTGGCATGTCCACCCAGAACAGGCTGCCCTCGCCCTCCTGGCTGCTCACGCCCATGCTGCCGCGCATCAACTCGGCCAGGCGCCGGCACAGGCTCAGCCCGATGCCGGTGCCTTCGATCGGGCCCGCCTCGGCGCCCAGGCGGTTGAAGGGCTGGAACAGCATGCCCAGGTGGCGCTCGGCAATGCCCGCGCCCGTGTCCCGCACACTGATGCGCACAAGCTGCTCGGCCTGCACCTGGGCATCCAGCCACACCTCGCCACCCGCCCGGTTGTACTTGACGGCGTTGGACAGCAGGTTCAACACGATCTGCCTGATGCGGATGGCATCGGCCATCACGGCCAGGCCTTGCATGTCACCAATGTGCAGGCGCACCTCTTGCCTGTCGGCCAGCGGCTGCATCAAGGACAGCAGCTCACGCGCCAGTTCGGCCACGTCGACCACTTCCGTGTTGAGCGCCACGCGCCCGGACTCGACCTGCTCCAGGTCCAGCACATCGTTGATCAGGTGCAGCAGGTGCTTGCCTGCACGCAGGATCTCCCGCACATGCCCCTGGGTGCGAGGCGAACTGCCCGCCTCCAGCTCGATGAGCTGGGAAAAGCCGAGGATGGCGTTCATCGGTGTGCGCAGCTCATGGCTCATGCGCGAGAGGAACTCGCTCTTGGCCCGGCTGGCCTGCTCCGAAGCATCGCGCGCCTGGACCAGCTGGCGCGAGCGCTCATGCACGATCTGCTCCAGCTCGTCACCATGGCGGGCCAGGGCCTGTTCGGCCTGCTTGCGGTCGGAGATGTCACGCGAGAGCATGATGAAGTGATCGCGCGCATTGCCCAGCATGCGCTTGCGTGCCACCGACAGCTCGAACCAGCGCTCACCTTGCGGCAGCGGCAGCTTGATGTGCGTGCCCGCAGACGAGCCATGTGCCGCGGCCTCATGCAAGGCCTGCATGACCAGGTCTGCGGCCTCCGGTGGCATCACATCCTGCACCCTGCGGCCCTTCAGATCCTGAGGTGGCGCCGCCAGCAGGTCCGTGCGGCGGGCGCGGAAGTCCACATAGCGGCCATCCAGGTCCAGCTCGAACAACAGATCGGGCACGGCCTCCAGCGTGGCATTGAGCTGGGCCAGCGTGCGCTCGGCATCCTGCTTGGACTGGGTCAGCTGCGTGAGCGATTCCGACAACTCTGCGGTGCGCGCCTGCACGCGCCGGCGCAGGCTGATGTTCCATGCGCCCAGCACGAGGGCCAGCCCCCCCACGGACAGCAAGGCGTACGCCCCGTAGCGCAGATAGGCCGGTGTGTCCGGCGTCTGGACAGCCGCTCCCAGCCAACGTTCCTGCAGCCCACGCATCTCGGCCGGCGTGATGCGCGCAAAGCCATCCTGCACCAGCTTGAAGGTGGCGGCATCGCCCTTGCGCACCGCCCAGTGGAACTGCCCGATGTACAGCGGCCCGGTGCTGCGGAACTGCCGGTCCAGCTGCTTGCGGATCAGGAAGTAGGTGGCGGGCGGTTTGTCTTCACAGAACACGCGCACCTCGCCCACGGCAGCCGCGTCGATCACGGCCTCGTAGCTGGGGTAGCGTCGGAACGACTCCAGCCCCTGGTTGACGAGGTAGTCAATGCAGGCATCGCCGTCCTTGACGCCGATGGTGAAGCCCTTGAGCGACTCCGTGGTGTTGAGGCCGCCGATGCTTTCGTGAAAGTAGATCGGGACCTCGATGTCGCTGTAGGACGGCCCGAAATCGTAGATGTCCTTGCGAGGCGCTGTCTCGAAGATGGTGTCGATGACATCGGCGCGCCCCACCTGGATCTGCGCCTGGGCCTTGGCCCAGTCCATGCCCACCAGGTTGACCTTGATGCCCGTGCGCGCCGACCACAGATCCCACACATCCTTGCGGATGCCTTGCAGGCGGCCGGCGTGGTCCCGGAACACATAGGGGGGGTAGCTGTCGTCGATGACGACGATGATGCTGCGTGGCGCCGTGGGCTGCGACGAAGACGAGGCGGCGGCCAAGGCCGACACCGGTGCCGCGGATGGCGGCTGAGGCTGCGCGTGCACCACGCCCGCCAAGGCCCAGCAACAGAGCCAGAGCGGCCACCGCACGCTGCGCCACGCCCGAACGACAACGATCAGGCGCGACCAACCGGCAGCATGCCGGTGCCACGAACCAGACTCACGAACAGCCATCTCGGACGCTTCCCCATTTGCTCTCAGCACAGCGGCGTGTCCTGAAAGCCTTATGGAGCCATTATGTCCTCAACACTTCGAGAAATCGGGCTTGCGCTTTTCCATCACGGCACTGATCGCCTCCTTGGCAGCCGGGCCTTGCAGCAGCTGGCCGAAGTGCTTGAGCTCCTCGGTCATCACCGGCGCCAGTTGCGTCTGGGACATCTTCATCAGCGACTTGGTCACACGCAGCGACGCAGCCGGCTTGGCAGCCAGCTTGGCGGCTTGCGCCTGGGCATAACCGTTCACCTCGTGCGGCGGCAGGATGCGGTTGATCAGGCCCATCTCCAGCGCCTCTTCAGCGTAGAAGGCCTCGCCCAGCATCAGCTTTTCAGCGGCCTTGGGGTAGCCGATGATCTGCGGCAGCAGCAGGCTGGCGCCGGCCTCGGGGCACAGGCCCAGGTTCACGAAAGGCAGGCTGAAGGCGGCGTTGTCACCGGCGTAGACCAGGTCGCAATGCAGCAGCAGCGTGGTGCCGATGCCCACAGCCGGGCCGGCCACGGCCGCCACGATGGGCTTGGGGAAGTCGCGGATCGCGTTGAGGAAACGCACCACGGGCGCCACCTCGCCACCGGGCTTGCTGATGGGCGGGTTGTTGAGGAAGTCGGCCAGGTCATTGCCTGCCGTGAAGATCTCGACGGCGCCCTGGATCACGGCCACGCGGATGCTGTCGTCGCCCGTGGCGGCTTCCAGCTCGTCGGCCAGGCGGCTGTACATCGCCGTCGTGATCGCGTTTTTCTTGTCCAGGCGGTTGAAGGTCAGCGTCAACACACCGGCTTCACGGTGTTGCAGGATCTCGCTCATGGGCCACAGTCTCCAGGTTCTTTTCGGGTTCTCAAAGAAGCCTGAATTAGACGCCAGATTCGGGGGGTTTGGGCGACAGCAGCAGGACAGGATCGGCGACAAATGACAAAGGCCCGGCAATCACCGGGCCCGCTTAACACGCTTGGTCATTCGCGCTGCGCAATGTGCTGTGCGCGATGTGAAAATCAAGGCCCGATCACAGACCGATCACAAACCCAAGAGCGAATACAGCGCGTTGCTGATCCAGCTAAACAAGGCGATGCCTTCGGCGTTCTGCACCGTGCGCTGGGTTTCGTAGGCACGCATCACCGGCTTGCTCGGGTCCAGCAGGTTGTCGACGAAGGCGCCCACATCGGGCAGGTTGGCCTCCTTGATGCCCGTGCCGCTGAAGGTGGCGGTGGTCAGCGTGTGCGACTTGAGGAAGTCCCGGCCATAGGGCACGTAGTAGCCCGTGTTGCTGTAAGGCTTCATGGCGTTGACCCAGGTGCCCACTTCCTTGACCCACTTGGCGTTGAGCAGTTCGTCGCGCTTGGCGCCGGCCGGCACCGCCGCGATCTCGGGGTAGAACTTGGTGTACGAGAAGGACGAGAAGATCGCATCGCGCTGGAACACGGCGTAACCCAGGCGGTCTTGCGGGAAGACCTTGGCCAGGCCGGTGGTCAGGCTGCCCAGGTTGTCCACCGTGCCCGCAGTCGGGAAGGTGGCGATCATCTTGGAGGCCAGGCCGTTGTCACCATCCAGGCCCCAGGCCGTGCGGATCTTGTTGTGCAGCAGCACCGAGGGGGCCTCTTCGGGCGTGGCGTTGCGGTCCACCTGGAACAAGGGACCGGAGTCACCCAGCAAGGCCGATTGTTTGGGCTGGTCAGCCAGGCGGATCAGGCCATACATGGCCGTGGCCCCCACGCCGCCCGCCGAGAAGCCGGTCACCAGCAGCTTGTCCTGCTTGGGCAGGTAGCGGCCCACCCAGTTGGCGATGGCCTCGCCGTTCTTGAAACCACGGTGGTAGTAGGTGATGGGCGCACTTGGGTCGGCATCGCCATACACGGCCGTCTTGTTGCCGGTGTGCACGTCACCTGTGCAGTAGGGCGCGTAGATGATGTTCCAGCTCTGCGTCTGCACCTTCTGCAGCGGGTGCGTGCGCGAGGTGAAAGGCGTGATCAGGCCGCCCAGCGCCAGGCCGGTGCTCATGTAATTCGTGGGGATGCCCTTGTAGTTCGTGGCCCCCAGCACGCCGTCCTTCATCTGGCAGGCGTTCTGCTCCCAGCAGGCCCCGCCACCTTCGAACACGATCACGGTCTTGGCCATGTTGGCCGCATTGGTCGTGCGGTTGACGAAGAAGCGATAGGGTGTGCCGTTGCCGCAGCTCGCGCCAGATTCGGCCGGGGCCTCGATGGCTTCCCACTTGTTGAAGCTGGCGGGCGCAGGGCCCACATTGCCGGTGGTATTGGGTGTCCAGGGGGTGGCGGCGGCCCAGGCCGAGGAGGCTGAAGCGGCAGCGAAGGCGGCGGCAAAAACGGCGGCGATGGCGCTCAGGCCGAAATGCCCAACTTGGCGTTGCATGACGTTGCTCCGTGGTGGTCACGCTCGCCGCCATGGAAAACCACGGAAAAGGGATCAGAGCGTCACCGAATGAATTGGTGGTGCATTGTGGCGATTCGCTTAACGCGCAACATCGGTGCAAACGTCATAGCCTGAACAGGGGGCCGCGTTATCCCGCGGGGGCTTTCCCCGTCAACCAGCCCAGGGCCATGGGCCACAGGCGCTCGGCCGAGCTGGCCTTGAACAGCCCGAAGTGCCCGATCTGCTTCATGCCCAGTTGATGCGGGTGCAGGTGCTCGAAGCGCACCGGCGCCTTTTCATACAGGCGGTAGAGCTTGCGGATGCCGGCCGGCTGCAGCAACTCATCGTCATCGAGCACCACGGCCGTGATGGGCACCTCCACCCGCGCGTAACGGGCGCGCAAGGCCGGGCCCTCGGCACCCAGGTAATCGGGGTGCAGACACCATTTGCGCCACTGCCACATGGCGGCGGCGGGCAAGTCCCCCACCGCGCCCAGGCGTTTGCCGGGGAAGTAGCCCGCCACCCCGATGGCCACGGGCGCCAGCACCCACCACAGCAGCGGCGCCTGCAGGCGCACCGCTGGCGCATTGAGGCGCCAATAGCCATTGCCGCTGGCCACGGTCAGCACGCGCTCGAAGCGCTCGGGCTGGTCCAGCCAGCCGAACAACTGCCCGCCCAAGCTGTGGCCCAGGTAGGTACGTGGCACATCGGGCCAGCGCGCGCAGAAGGCGTCCACCACAGCCGGCAGGTCCTGGGTGGCCCAGTCGGTGATGCTGGCCTTGTAGCCTCGCAAGCGAGGCGGCGCGGACTCGCCGGTGCCGCGCCAGTCAAAGCTCATGACGGCCACGCCTTGTGTGCTCAGCCATTGGGCGAAAGCCTCGTAAAAGCGCTGGGGCACACCCATGGCCGAGGTGATCAGCACGGCGCGCTGCACCGGCCTGTCTGGCGTGTCGGGCGCATAGACGCGTGCGGCCAGATGATGGCCATCGCTGGTGAGGAGACGCAGTGCTTCCATTCTTGGCTCGGCTTGGTTGGGTGCTGGTGGTGAGGTTCTAGGTGGCGTGGTGGGTAGGCCGTGGCTTTGCTGGGTGTTTTTGGGCGGGATTGGTGGTGGTGCAAGACCTGGGTGACGGGGTGGGCGTTCTCCGGGCTCGACGCGGGGCACAACCGAGCTTGGTCAGCATCACCTCTTGAAGACCAGCCAAGCTGTTCACCAATCAGGACACCGCGAATGATCCCTTCGCCCGCCCACCCCATCCCCCCGGTCCGGCAGCATGGGGGCGCGCCAAAAAAACCCAGCAAAGCACGGTGGGGGCGTGAGGCCGGGGCAATGGGGCGGCAAGCCGCCCCATTGCCCCTCTTGCCCCACCTCGGTGTGTCGCGGGCTGGTGGCGATGTGTGCATGCGAAGGGATCATTCGCGGTGTCCTGGCTCTCAAGCTACCTGGCTCGTGTTCAAGAGGTGGTAGCTGCGGGGCTCGGTCGTACCCCGCGTCGAGCCCGGAGCAGGCACACATCGCCACCAGCCCAGTGCTCACACCGTCACCCACCACCCAACCAAAACCTCGCCAAAACCCCTCAACTCAACAAAGCGCACCAACAAAAAAGCCCGCAAGGATCACTCCATGCGGGCTTCTTGTTCAAACAGCCATCAATCAGACCTCTACAAGCGCCTGATCAACAGCATGCTTGAGCCGACCATCACAGGCTGTCGACGCGCTCGAAGATGCCAGCAGCACCTTGGCCGGTACCGATGCACATCGTGACCATGCCGTACTTGCCGCCCGTGCGACGCAGACCGTGCACCACGGTTGCAGCACGGATGGCGCCGGTCGCACCCAGGGGGTGACCCAGGGCGATCGCACCGCCCATCGGGTTCACCTTGGCGCGGTCCAGCACGTGGCCCTTGCTGTCCAGGTCCTTCAGCACAGCCAGAGATTGCGCAGCGAACGCTTCGTTCAGCTCAACCCAGTCCATGTCCGAAGCCTTCAGGCCAGCGTATTCCAGGGCCTTGGGGATGGCTTCGATCGGGCCAATACCCATGATTTCAGGCGGCACGCCCTTCACAGCGAAAGCCACGAACTTGGCCAGCGGCTTCAGACCGTACTTCTCGCAAGCTTCCTTGGAAGCCAGGATCAGGCAGCCAGCGCCGTCAGACGTCTGCGACGAGTTACCGGCCGTGACCGAACCCTTGGCAGCGAACACGGGACGCAGCTTGGCCAGGCCTTCCACGGACGTGTCAGGACGGGCGCCTTCGTCGCGGGTGATCGTCTTCTTGGTGATCGTCACTTCGCCTGTTTCCAGGTTGGGTGTGCGCACTTCGATTTCGATCGGCGTGGTTTCAGCGTCGAACCAGCCAGCTTGTTGAGCGGCAATGGCACGGCGGTGCGATTCAGTGGCGAAAGCGTCCTGCTCTTCGCGGGTCACCTTCCACTGCTCGGCCACCTTCTCGGCGGTCATGCCCATGCCGTAGGCGATACCGACGTTCTCGTCCAGGTCAACGACCTTGGGGTTGAACGAAGGCTTGGAGCCGCCCATGGGCACCATGGACATCGATTCCACGCCACCGGCGATCATGACTTCGGCTTCGCCCACACGGATGCGGTCGGCAGCGATCGACACGGCAGTGATACCGGCCGCGCAGAAGCGGTTCACGGTGGCACCGGCCACGGTCTTGGGCAGGCCAGACAGCAGCGTGGCGATCTTGGCCACGTTCATGCCTTGTTCGCCTTCGGGCATCGCGCAGCCAACGATGGCGTCTTCGATGGCAGCGGGGTCCAGCGTGGGAACCTGGCTGAGGGCGTTCTTGATGGTGGCGACCAGCAGATCGTCAGGACGGGTGTTCTTGAACACACCACGGCCAGACTTGCCGATCGGGGTACGGGTGGCGGCAACGACGTAAACGTCGCGGAGTTGCTTAGACATAGATTTGTCTCCGATCGATCAGTTGCGGACAGGCTTGCCGGTCGACAGCATGCCCATGATGCGTTCTTGCGTCTTGGGGTTGTCCAGCAGCGTGCAGAAGTGCTTGCGCTCCAGGGCGTGCAGGTATTCCTCGCTCACCAGAGTGCCGCCATCGACGTCACCGCCGGTCAGCACATCGGCGATGCAAGAGCTGATGTAGTAGTCGTGGGCGGAGATGAAACCACCGTCACGCATGTTGATCAGCGACGACTGCAGCGTGGCCTTCACGTTGCGGCCTGCCACAGCGAACTGCTTCTTGGCAGGGGCGCGGTAGCCGGACTCGAACATGGCCTTGGCTTGGGCGATGGCCACATACAGGACTTCGTCCTTGTTGGGCACAACGATGTCGCTGTCCAGCAGGTAGCCGAACTTGCGCGCTTCGATGGCAGAGGTGGCCACCTTGGCCATGGCGGCTGCCTGGAAGCCTTCCTTGACGAAGCCCATCAGTTCGGCGCCGACCATGCCGGACACGCCCTTGGAGGCTTCGACTTGTTCAGCCGCACGGCGAGCCAGGTAAGCCAGGCCACCGCCGCCGGGGATCAGGCCCACGCCGACTTCAACCAGACCCACATAGGTTTCCATGGCGGCCACGCGCTTGGCAGCGTGCACAGCCAGCTCGCAACCACCACCCAGGGCCAGGCCGTGCATCGCAGCGACGGTCGGCACGTTGGAGTAGCGCAGCGACAGCATGAAGTCCTGCAGTTGCTTCTCGAACGGGGCGATGGCCTTGCCACCACCGCTCATGAAGGCGGGCATCATGGATTGCAGATCGGCACCAGCAGAGAAGGGGCCGTCTTGCGTCCAGATGACCATGCCCTTGTAGCCGGCTTCAGCGATTTCCAGACCCTTGGCCAGGCCAGCGGTCACTTCAGCGCTGATGGTGTGCATCTTGGACTTGATCGAAGCGATGACCACTTCGTCGTCCAGGGTCCACAGGCGGATGGCGGCGTCTTCGAACAGGGTCTTGCCAGCGGTGGCGGCGTTCGGGGCTTGCGAGCCCAGCACGTTTTCACGGAAGGCTTGACGCTTGTAGACGGGCAGATCGCGGATCGGCACGTACTTGCTGGTCTTGGGCGACCACGAACCTTCGGCGGTGTGCACACCGTCGCGGCCGTCGAACACCCAGGCGGGCAGCGGGGCCTTCGACAGGGCCTTGCCCGCGTCGATGTCGGCCTTGACCCATTCAGCCACTTGCTTCCAGCCGGCTTCTTGCCAGATCTCGAACGGGCCTTGCTTCATGCCGAAGCCCCAACGCATGGCGAAGTCCACTTCACGAGCGGATTCGGCGATCGATTCCAGCGTGACAGCAGCGTAGTGGAAGGCGTTGCGCAGCAGGGCCCAGATGAACTGGGCTTGCGGGTGAGCGGACTCACGCAGGGCCTTCAGACGCTCTGCAGCGGGCTTGCGCAGGATGTCGGTGACTTCCTTGTCAGCCTTGCCGCCAGCGGGCACGTACTCGCCGGTTTCAGGGTTGAACTGAAGGATGGCCTTGCCTTCCTTCTTGAAGAAACCAGCCTTGGTCTTTTGACCAAAGTTGCCCAGGGCCAGCAGCTTGTCCAGCGCCACAGGGTTGGCGAAGCAGCTGTTGAACGGGTCGTCCTTGGCGCCGTTTTGCAGGGTCTTGATGACGTGCGCCATCGTGTCCAGACCCACCACGTCGGCGGTGCGGAAGGTGGCCGACGAAGCGCGGCCCATCTTCTTGCCGGTCAGGTCGTCGACGATGTCGTAGCCCAGGCCCGAACGCTCGACTTCGCGGAAGGTCAGCATCATGCCGGCCACGCCCACGCGGTTGGCGATGAAGTTGGGGGTGTCGTAAGCACGGACCACGCCCTTGCCCACCACGGATGCCGAGAAGGTCTCCAGCTTGTCGACCACGTCAGGCGCGGTGAACTCGGTGGGGATCAGTTCCAGCAGGAACATGTAGCGGGGAGGGTTGAAGAAGTGGATGCCCAGGAAGCGCGAACGCAGCTGCTCGGGCAACACATTGGCCATCGCGGTGATGGACAGGCCGGAGGTGTTGGTGGCCAGGATGGCCTTGTCATTCACGAAAGGCGCGATCTTCTTGTACAGATCCTCCTTCCAGTCCAGACGCTCGGCGATGGCTTCGATGATCAGGTCGCAACCGCGCAGCTCTTCGAGGTGCTCTTCGTAGTTGGCTTGCTGGATCAGCGCAGCGTCTTCGGTCACGCCCAGGGGCGAAGGCTTGAGCTTCTTCAGGCCTTCGACAGCCTTGGTCACGATGCCGTTCTTGGGGCCTTCCTTGGCGGGCAGGTCGAACAAAACGACCGGCACCTTGCAGTTGACCAGGTGGGCCGCGATCTGGGCGCCCATGACGCCGGCGCCGAGCACGGCAACCTTGCGCACATTGAATTGACTCATGTTCTCTCCTAGCAGAACTTGGGAAATGGAGATGGAAAAGGGAGGCTGCAAAACAACCTCCCTTTGAACGGCCTGTTGATTAGAACAGGGCCTCGTCCATTTCCATCAGGGGCTTCAGACCGGCCTTGGCCGTGACCATCAGGGTCTCGACTTCAGGCAGCAGCTTGGCGAAGTAGAAGCGGGCCGTGGCCAGCTTGGCGATGTAGAACTTGTCGCCGGAAGCTTGCTTCTCCAGGGCGATCTTGGCCATGCGGGCGAAGAAGTACGAGTAGACCAGGTGGCCGACCACGCGCAGGTAATCCACAGCAGCAGCGCCGACTTCGTCGGGGTTCTGCATGCCCTTCATGCCGATTTCCATGGTGAAGGCTTGCACCTTCTGGCCCAGGTCAGCCAGGGGCTTGGTGAACTCTTGCATCGCTTCGTTGTCGGCGTTTTCCTTGACGAAACGGCCAACCAGCTTGCCGAACTTGGTCAGCTTGGCGCCAGCGTCGCCCAGCACCTTGCGGCCCAGCAGGTCCAGCGATTGCACGGTGTTCGTGCCTTCGTAGATCATGTTGATGCGCGCGTCACGCACGAATTGCTCCATGCCCCACTCGTGGATGAAGCCGTGGCCGCCGTAGACCTGCTGGCAATGCGTCGTGGCATCCCAGGCGTTGTCGGTGATGAAGGCCTTCACGATAGGCGTCAGCAGGGCGACGGTGTCGTCGGATTCCTTGCGGACGGCTTCGTCAGGGTGGTTGTGCGCCTTGTCCAGCTCGATGGCCGTGAAGTACACCAGGGCGCGGGCGCCTTCAGCCCAGGCACGGGCAGTCAGCAGCATCTTGCGCACATCAGGGTGCACGATGATGGGGTCGGCAGCCAGGTCAGGACGCTTGGGACCCGACAGGGCACGCATCTGCACGCGGTCCTTGGCGTAGTTCACAGCGTTTTCGTACGCGACTTGGGTCAGGCCCAGGGACTGGTTGCCCACGCCCAGGCGCGCGCCGTTCATCATCACGAACATGGCGGGCAGACCGCGGTGAGGCTGGCCCACCAGGGTGCCGATGGCGTCTTCCAGAACGATCTGGGCGGTGGCGTTGCCGTGGATGCCCATCTTGTGCTCCAGGCCGGCGCAGAAGATGCCATTGCGCGAACCCAGCGAACCGTCGGCGTTCACGTTGAACTTGGGCACCACGAACAGGGAGATGCCCTTGGAGCCAGCAGGTGCGTCAGGCAGGCGAGCCAGCACCAGGTGGACGATGTTCTCGGCCATGTCGTGTTCACCAGCCGAGATGAAGATCTTGGCGCCGGTGATCTTGTAGGTGCCGTCAGCTTGAGGCTCGGCCTTGGTGCGCAGCAGGCCCAGGTCGGTACCGCAATGGGGCTCGGTCAGGCACATGGTGCCGGTCCACTCGCCGGAGGTCAGCTTGGGCAGGTACAGCTTCTTTTGAGCGTCGGTACCGTGGGCTTCCAGGGCGGCGTGGGCACCGTGGCTCAGGCCAGGGTACATGGTCCAGGCCTGGTTGGCCGAGTTGTTCATTTCATAGATGGCCTGGTTGATCAGCTGAGGCATGCCTTGGCCGCCCCACTCCGGATCGGCGCTCAGGCCGGACCAACCGTTTTCGGTGTACTGCTTGTACGCGTCCTTGAAGCCGTCCGGGGTCTTGACCTCGTGGGTTTCCTTGTTCAGCACGCAACCTTGGGCGTCGCCGACCAGGTTCAGGGGGGCCAGCACCTTGGAGGCGAACTTGCCGCCTTCTTCCAGCACTGCGTTGACGGTGTCTTCGTCCAGATCGGCGTAGGCCGGAATCTGCTTCAGTTCGTCAACAGCGCCCAGCAGTTCGTGCATCACGAATTGCATGTCGCGCAGTGGGGGGTTATAGGAAGGCATCGTGAAGCTCCTCGGTCAGAAATACGCGTTGAACAATTGAGAAACCTGATCCAGGTGGCCAGGCGACAGGGGGGATCAAACAGACGTCAAGGGTGCGGTCTGTGCGACCGAGCCCCCGACAGTAGGCGGGCCCGAAGGCCCGACCGCTCCAGACGACATCGGCGCACCCAGCGTGTAGTACTGGATGAGACGCTCGAACGCCGTGCGAGCCCGATCAATCGCATCCGGCGAGCGCAGAAAACGCGCGTCGTGGTGGAGCGACAGGATCAGGCCATGGATCTCGAACTGCATTTGCATCGGGTCGGTGTCGGCACGCAGGTGGCCCATATCGATGGCCATGCGGATCGCACGCACCAGTGACCCGTGCCAGGTCACAACCATGCCGGCGAGCGCATCGCGCACGGGGCCCGGACGGTCGTCGAATTCAACCGCACCGCTGATGTAAATGCAACCAGAATCGATTTCGGTGGCCACCTTGGCCACCCAGTTGTCAAAAAGGGCACGCAAACGCGCCAGACCCCGGGGCTGGCGGATGGCCGGCATGAAGACTTCTTCTTCAAAGCGCTCGTGGTATTCCCGGATGACGGAAATCTGCAACTCCTCGCGCGAGCCGAAGTGGGCGAACACGCCGGACTTGCTCATGCCGGTGACTTCGGCCAGGGCGCCAATCGACAAACCCTCGATGCCCATCTGGGAGGCCAGGTTCAGCGCGGCCTCCAGGATGGTGGCCCGGGTCTGCTGGCCCTTGTGCGCGCCACGCCCACGCTCACGCACCACCTCGGGGGCGGGTTTGGCGTCTTGGGGCAGCAAATCGGACAAAGGCATTCCTCGGAATAAAACGAACGGTCGTGCTATTTTGCAAAAAAAGATGACAGCTGTGTGAGCTTTCCCAAACTTTTTTTTGTGGCATTTCTCCCATCTCGCTGCATCGCGCGTCAGCCATGCCTGCCACCGGCCAATCGGCCTAGGTAGTCACCCTGGGTGTTGCCATGTGGCCGCGAGAAACCGGTCACCCTGCACTCAAATGGTTGAGAAAGTCATGCAAGCTGCACTATCCTGTGCTCATCATCGCCTTGTGAGGGCTGTATGGACGTGCTGCAACTTGACGTGTCAGGCCGTCCGCAGGCTTGGCTGTCAGCCAAGGAAGCGGCGGTTCTGTATGCCAGCAACGGTGTCGCGTGGACGCTGGGGGATCCCTTTATCGTGCTGCGCGGCGGGATCCAGCGCCGCACGGGGCAACAGTCCCGGCTCGAGCTGCACCCCATCGTGGCCGTGCATGGCGCCATGCCCAGCCGCGCCTGGCGCCAGCAGCCTGCCCTGTCCAACCCCAAGCTGTTTGCCCGCGACCGCCAGTTCTGCGCTTACTGCGGCGGGCGGTTCCACTTTGATGACCTCACGCGCGAGCACATCGTGCCCACCTCACGTGGCGGGCACGATACCTGGATGAACTGCATCACGGCCTGCCGCAGCTGCAATGGCCGCAAGGGCAACCGCACGCTCAACGAGCTGGGCTGGTCGATGTACTACCTGCCTTATGTGCCCAGCCTGCACGAGGACATGATCCTGCGTGGCCGGCGCATCGTGGCCGACCAGATGGAGTTCCTGCTCGCCAGCGTGCCGGCGCACAGCCGGCTGAGGACAGCGCTCAGTTGATGACCATGTGGGCGCGCCGAGCCGGACTGGCCTGGCGCGCACACCGACTCACGTCCAGTTGGCAGCGATCACACTGTTGAGTGCCGTCTGGTAGTTGGCAGGCAAGGTGGTCTGGCCCGCGGCAGGTGGGGTGAAGCTGGCCATGGCATTGACCAGGTTCTGCACATTGGCGGCCGACAGCGTCTTGGCATTGCCGCCAGCCACGATGGACTCCACCTGGTAGAGCCCGCCCAGGTACCAGCTGTTGATGGTGACCTTGTCGGTGGTGCCGATGACGCTGACCACCAGGTCGTTGCCCGATTTGGCCAGCCAGACCTGATCGGCATTGATGGCACCATCAAGCAGCAGTTGATCCTGGTTGCCCACGGTCCCGTCCGAGTCGTAGATGGTGTCGGCGCCATCACCACGCTGGAAGTGGTAGGTGTCGTTGCCGATCGAGCCATACAGGCTGTCATTGCCCAGGCCGCCGTAGATCGTGTCGTTGCCGCTGTAGCCAAAGAGCTTGTCGTTGCCACCATAGCCATACAGGGTGTTGGCGCGGTTGTTGCCGGCCATCAGGTTGCTGCCGTCGTTGCCATAGGCCGTGCGCGCAAGGTAGCTCTGCATGTACAGGCGCTCGACGTTGTCGGCCATCTTGATGCCATCACCATAGGCCCAGATCTGGTCGAGCCCGCCACCGGCCTGCTCGATCACGGTGTCGGTGTTGTCGGTGAGGTAGTAGTAGTCATCGCCTGCGCCGCCTTCAAGCGTGTCGACGCCGTCATCACCGTAGATGAAGTCCAGCCCGTCACCACCCTTGAGGTAGTTCTTGCCGGTGTTGCCCGTCAGGTCGCAACCGGTGTTGTTGGACGTGGCGTTGATGTCGGATGTGCCCGTGAGCACCAGCGCTTCGACGTTGTCAGGAGCCGTGTAGCTCACGGAAGACAGGATGGTGTCGTAGCTGATGGCGCTGTCGGCCTCGAGCTTTTCGACCACCACGTCAGCCGTGTTGTCGACGATGTAGGTGTCGTCTTCCGTGCCGCCCACCATGGTGTCGGCGCCCAGGCCGCCATCGATGGTATCGAGGCCGGCATCACCCACGAGGTAGTCGTTGCCAGCCAGGCCTTGCAGATTGTCGGCACCCAGGCCGCCGTCGATCAGGTCTTCGCCGCCGGTGCCCGTCAGCGAATCGTCGCTGGCGGTGAGCTTGCGGCCCACCGTGCCGGCATCCCAGGCCCAGCCATTGGCAAACTGGATGGCCAGGCGATCTGCCAGTGCGCGGTTGAAGTAGCCCTGCACGAGCACGCTGTCGGTGGTGCCGGCGATCTGCAGCAGCAGGTCGGCCGTGCCGGATGTGCTCACCTGGATCTCGTTGGGCAACACATCGGCGCCGAAGATCAGGCGGTCTTGCGTACCGGCGGCATCGGAGGCATCGGCCTGGACCGTGTCCTGGCCATCGCCGCGGCCAAAGAGGTAGGTGTCGTTGCCTTGGCCGCCGCCCATCCAGTCGTTGCCGGTGTCGCCATAGAGGGTGTCGTCGCCTTCCATGCCGGCGATCACGTCGTCGCCCTGGCCGCCATCAAAGGATTCGGCGGGCGGCTGGCCCCACAGGCCGTCACCGGACACGGCCAGCTTGGTGTCGATGGCGTCGCCTGTCCAGTAGCTGCCATCGGCAAAGCGCACGGTAACGCGGTCGGCCGCAGCAGGTGTGAAGTAGCTGTCGATGTAGATCTGGTCGCTGCCACCGCGCAGGGCGATCAGCAGGGCGCCCGATGCGTTGGACACGTCGACATCGGCCATGGTGATGCCGGCGCCCAGCTCCAGCACGTCGCCGCTGGTGGCGTTGACGATGTGGTCGGTGCCGTCGCCGCGGCCGAAGAAGTAGGTGTCCTGCCCTGCCCCGCCGTCGAGCTGGTCGTTGCCGGCGTCGCCGTACAGGGTGTCGTTGCCGGCGCCCGCGTTGATGGTGTCGTCACCCAGGCCGCCGTCGATCACCTCGGCGGCGGCGGTGCCGGCCAGGGTGCCGGAGGTCGCGCTCAGCTTGCGGCCGATGATGGTGTCGTCCCAGCTGCCGCCTTCGAGGAACTCGACGCGCAGGCGGTCAGCCACGGCCACGTTGAAGTAGTTCTGCACCAGCACGCTGTCGCGGTCCTTGCCACCCTTGATGGTGAGCAGCAGGTCGCTGCCGGACTGGGCGACGTCCACGTCGGCCATGTTGATGCCGTGCGCCAGGCGCAGGGTGTCCACGACGCCGGCGGAAGCGGCTGCGCCGGCCACCACGGTGTCGGCGCCATCGCCGCGGCCGAACAGATAGGTGTCGGCACCATTGCCACCGTCGAGGACGTCGGCGCCAGCATCGCCGTACAGCGTGTCGTTGCCATCGCTGCCAGTCAGGGTGTCGGCACCCAGGCCGCCCTCTTGCCAGTCGTCGCCGGTGGTGATGGCGGCGCCATTACCCGAGCCGGTCAGGTTGTGGTCCACGGCCAGGCCATCGAGCGTGAGGCCATCGGTGAAGCGGATGACCGGGCGGTTGGCCGCGGTGATGTCGAAGTAGCCTTGCAAGGTGGCGCGGTCTTGCGTACCGCGGATGGCCACGAGCAGGTCCGAACCATTGCGGCTGAGGTCCAGGTCGCTGACGTTGACATCGGCACCCAGCTTCAAGGTGTCGCCGCCGGCATTGACGCCGCCAACCACGATGGTGTCGCGGCCATCGCTGCGCCCGAAGATGATGGTGTCGGAGCCGCCACCGCCGTCGATCCAGTCGGTGCCGCCGTCGCCGTAGAGCGTGTCGTCACCGGAGGCGCCGGTGAGGGTGTCCTGGCCGCCACCGCCATCGAGCACATTGGAGCCCGGCAGGCCGGTGAGGGCCTCGTTGAAGGATTGGCGCTTGCGTTGCAGGTCGTCGGCGCCCCAGCTGCTGCCGTCGTCAAAGAGCACGGTCACGCGGTAGCTGCTGGTGTCGTTGAAGTAGCCCGTCATGCGCAGCGTGTCGTTGCTGCCGTGCAGGCGGATGAGCATGTCGCCCTGGTCTTCGAGCACGTCGACATCGGCCATGGTGATGCCCGAGCCCATCTGGATGGCGTCCGACACGCTGGTGTCTGCGCTGGCGGTGGCGTTGAGGGTGTCCTGCCCGTCACCCCAGCCGAAGTAGTAGGTGTTGTGGCCGATGCCGCCATTGAGCTGGTCGTTGCCGGCATCGCCGTACAGCACGTCGTCGCCGTCGGAGCCGTTGAGGATGTCGTCACCCAGGCCACCATCGAGCGTGTCGGCCGCGGCGGTGCCGGTCAAGGTGTCGTTGCTGCTGGTGATCTTGCGGCCCACAGCGCTCGAGTCCAGGCTGACGCCGTCGGCGAAGTCGATGCGCAGGCGTTCGGCGGCCGTGATGCCAAAGTAGTTGACCACGCGCACGCTGTCCTTGCCGCCGCGCAGCGCCACCAGCAGGTCGTTGCCGCTCTGGCTGAGGTCCACATCGGTCATGGCAATGCCATGGCCCAGGCGCAGGCTGTCGACCTTGCCGGATGTGGCGGCGCCCGCCACCACGCTGTCCTGGCCATCGCCCCAGCCAAAGAGGTAGGTGTCGGCACCGGTGCCGCCATCCAGGCTGTCGCGGCCCGCATCGCCATAGAGCGTGTCGCTGCCTGCGCCACCGGTGACGGTGTCGTTGCCAAAAGTGCCATCCAGCCAATCGTCTGTGGCGGTACCGGCCAGCGACACGCCGGTGGTGGTGAGCTTGCGCGTGATGGTGGCCGCGTCCCAGCTCAGGCCGTTTTCAAAGCGGATGGTGGGGCGATTGGCCTGACTGGCCACGAAGTAGTTCTGCAGCTTGACGCTGTCGCCACCGCCGCGCACGTTGAGGATCAGGTCGTTGCCGCTTTGCACCACGGCCACATCGCTGACGTCCATGGCGGCCGACAGCAGCAGCTGGTCGCCCACGCTGTTGACGTTGTCCACCACGATGGTGTCCTGGCCGTCGCCACGGCCGAACAGGAAGGTATCGGCACCGGCACCACCGTCGAGGTAGTCGTTGCCGGCCGCGCCGTACAAGGTGTCGTTGCCGCCTGCGCCGTTGAGGGTGTCCTGGCCCAGGCCGCCGTCATACGAGTCGTTGCCCGAGGTGCCGACGTAGCTGTCGGCCTGCGACGAGGTCTTGCGCAGGAAGGCGGCCATGTCCCAGCTGCTGCCATCGGCGAACTGGGCGGTGAAGTTGTACTGGCTGGGGCCCGAGAGGTAGTCCTGCACGCGCACGGTGTCGGTGCTGCCGCGCAAGGACATGACCAGGTCGCCAAAATCATTGGAGACGCTGATGTCGGCCATGGTGATGCCATAGCCAAAGCGCAGGGTGTCGGACTGGCCCGCGCCTGCCGAGGTGGGCGAGATCACCAGGGTGTCCTGGTCGTCTCCCCAGCCGAAGAAGTAGGTATTGGCGCCCAGGTCGCCGACCAGCACGTCGTTGCCGGTGTCGCCATAGAGCGTGTCGTTGCCGGCATCACCGTTGAGCAGGTCGTCGCCCGCGCCGCCGTCGTACAGGTCGTTGCCGGTGGTGCCCGCGTAGGAGTCCTCGGACGCCGTCAGCTTGCGGTTGATGGCGGCCAGGTCCCAGCTGGTGCCGTCGGCAAAGTCGAACACCATCTTGCCGGCGTCGGAGCCGCTGGCAAAGCCCTGCACGTAGATGCTGTCGCGCCCGTTCTTGAACTTGAGCACCAGGTTGGCGGTGTTGGTCGGGTCCAGGCTGACGTCGATGTCGGCCATGTTGATGCCGGCGCCGAATTTGACGTGGTCGGCGTTGGACGCCAGCAGCCCGCCGCTGGAGACGATGGTGTCCTGCCCGTCGCCCACGTTGAAGTAGTAGAGGTCGGCGCCACTGCCGCCGTCGATGAAGTCGTTGCCCGTGTCGCCATACAGGGCGTCCACGCCTGCTGCGCCGGTGATGCTGTCGTTGCCCGCACCGCCGTGGATGGTGTCATTGCTGCTGGTGCCGGTCAGGGTGTCGTCGCCGGACGTGCCTGTGATGCTTGCCATGTGTCTCTCTCAGTGCCTGTGGTGCAGTGGGCACGACGCACCCGCTTCGATGCGAATCGTGCAATGAGACATGTTTATAGGAGTTTGGCGGCGTGTGCCCTCCCCGCACTTGCCCCTAGGCTAGGACGAACGGGCGACAGCCCCCCCCGACACAGGGGGGCTCTACAACCCTGACTGGGCGCGGTCAGGCCCAGTTGGCGGCGATCACGCCGTTCAGGGCCGTCTGGTAGTTGGCAGGCAGGGTGGTCTGACCTTGCGCAGGCGGGGTGAAGCTGGCCATGGCATTGACCAGGTTCTGCACATTGGCGGCCGACAGCGTCTTGCCATTGCCCCCGGCCACGATGGACTCCACCTGGTAGAGCCCGCCCAGGTACCAGCTGTTGATGGTGACCTTGTCGGTGGTGCCGATGACGCTGACCACCAGGTCGTTGCCGGACTTGGCCAGCCAGACCTGGTCGGCCTTGATGGCGCCATCGAGCAGCAGCTTGTCCTGGTTGCCTGCCGTTGTGTCCAGGTCGTAGACGGTGTCGGCGCCATCACCTCGTTGGAAGTGATAGGTGTCGTTGCCGATCGAGCCGTACAGGCTGTCATTGCCCAGCCCGCCGTAGATCGTGTCGTCACCGCTGTAGCCAAACAGCTTGTCATTGCCACCGTTGCCGTACAGGGTGTTGGCGCGGTTGTTGCCGGCCATCAGGTTGTTGCCCTCGTTGCCGTAAGCCGTGCGCGCCAGGTAGCTTTGCATGTACAGGCGCTCGACGTTGTCGGCCATCTTGATGCCATCACCATAGGCCCAGATCTGGTCGAGCCCGCCACCGGCCTGCTCGATCACGGTGTCGGTGTTGTCGGTGAGGTAGTAGTAGTCGTCGCCTGCGCCGCCTTCAAGCGTGTCGAAGCCGTCGTCGCCGAAGATGAAGTCCAGGCTATCGCCACCCTTGAGGTAGTTCTTGCCGGTGTTGCCGCTCAGGTCGCAACCGGTGTTGTTGGACGTGGCGTTGATGTCGGATGTGCCCGTGAGCACCAGCGCTTCGACGTTGTCAGGAGCCGTGTAGCTCACGGAAGACAGGATGGTGTCGTAGCTGACGGCGCTGTCGGCCTCGATCTTTTCGATCACGACATCAGCCGAGTTGTCGACGATATAGGTGTCATCGTCTGCGCCGCCCGCCATCGTATCGGCGCCCAGGCCGCCGTCGAGGTGATCCAGGCCGGCATCGCCGTCCAGGAAGTCGTCACCAGCCAGGCCCAGCAAGGTGTCATTGCCCAAACCACCTTCCAACGCTTCGGGCGTGTCGGTGCCTGTCAGCTGGTCGTCCCAAGGCTCGACTTTGCGCTTGACCTCGTCGTACGTCCATTGCCAGCCATCGGCAAAGGCGATGTTCACGAACTGGTCCATGTAGCCGCCGAAGTAGTTCTGAAGCAGCACCTCGTCCGTGCTGTCCTTGAGCTTCAAGAACAGGTCACCACCTTGCCTGGTCACGGCCACGTCCGCCATGGAAATGCCAGCATCAAAGCGCAAGGTGTCGGCGCCCCCTGTGGGGTAGCCATAATCGGCCACCACGGTGTCCTGGCCATCTCCTCGGCCAAACAGGTAAGTGTCGGCACCTTGGCTGCCGGTCAGGACGTCGCGGCCGGCTGCGCCATACAGCGTGTCATCACCTTCCATGCCGTTGAGCTGGTCATCGCCGCGGCTGCCCACCATCATCTCTGACTGCGGCGTACCGTACTGGTAAGTGCCGTAGGCATTGAGCAAACTGTCTACGCCCTTGCCATTGAGGCTGCTGCCGTCGGCAAAGGTGATCAATGGGCGTTGCTCAAACGGCAAGCTGACGTAGCTGACCAGGGTCACGCTGTCGCTGCTGCCTTGCACCTGAAGCAACAGGTCACTGTTTTGCACGCTCAGATCCAGGTCACCCAAAGTGATGCCGGCACCAAAGCGCAAGGTGTCGGTGATGCCTGGGGCATCCCCCCAGCCGGCCATGACCGTGTCCTGGCCATCGCCACGGCCGAACAGATAAGTGTCGGCGCCTTGGCCTCCATCGAGGACATCACGCCCGGCAGCACCGTACAGCGTGTCGTCGCCCTCCATGCCGTTGAGCTGGTCATCCCCACGGCTGCCCACCAGCATCTCGGATTGCGGCGCGCCAAACTGGTAGATGCCACTGGCGTAGATCAGGTTGTCCACGCCCATGCCGTCGAGGCTGCTGCCATCGGCAAAGGCGATGAGCGGGCGGCGGTCGAAGGGCTGGCCAAAGTAGTTGCTCAACGTGACCGCGTCACTGCTGCCTCGCAGCTTGAGCAACAGATCGCCGCCTTGCACAGAGAGGTCCATATCGGCGATGCTGATACCCGAACCCAGGCGCAAGGTATCAGTGACGCCAGGCGCATCGCCCCAGCCGGCCATCACCGTGTCCTGCCCGTCACCACGGCCAAACAGGTAGGTGTCCGCACCCTGGCCGCCGTCCAGAAAGTCGCGCCCGGCAGCGCCGTACAGCGTGTCGTCACCTTCCATGCCGATGAGCTGGTCATCGCCACGGCTGCCCACCAGCATCTCGGATTGCGTTGTGCCGAACTGGGAAATGGTATTGCCCCAGACCAGGTTGTCCACGCCCATGCCGTTGAGGCTGCTGCCATCGGCAAAGGTGATCAGCGGACGGCGGTCAAACGATACGCCGAAGTAATTGGCCAGCGTCACGCTGCCACTGCTGCCACGCAGCTTGAGCAAGAGGTCGCTGCCGTTCTGGGCGCTGAGGGCCACGTCGGTGATGCTGATGCCCGCACCCAGGCGCAAGGTGTCGCTGGTGCCGGGGGTGTCACCATAGCCGCTGTAGGCCACCACCGTGTCCTGCCCGTCACCACGGCCAAACAGGTAGGTGTCGGCACCTTGGCCGCCGTCCATGATGTCGCGGCCAGCGTCGCCGTACAGCGTGTCATCACCCTCCATGCCGTTGAGCTGGTCATCCCCGCGGCTGCCCACCACCATCTCTGACTGCGGCGTACCGTATTGATACGTGCTGTAGCCATTGACCAGGTTGTCCACGCTCATGCCATTGAGGCTGCTGCCGTCAGCAAAGGCGATCAGCAGGCGCTGATCGAAAGGCCAGCCGAAGTAGCCAGCCAGCGTCACGCTGTCACTGCTGCCTTGCAGCTTGAGCAACAAGTCGCCGCCTTGCACACTGAGGTCCACATCGGCGAGGCCGATGCCCGCACCCAGGCGCAAGGTGTCGCTGATGCCGGGGGCGTCACCGTAGCTGCTGTAGGCCATCACCGTGTCCTGCCCGTCGCCACGGCCGAACAGGTAAGTGTCGGCGCCTTGGGCCCCATCCAGGAAGTCGCGACCGGCATCGCCGTACAGGGTGTCGTCGCCCTCCAGGCCGATGAGTTGGTCGTCACCACGGCTGCCCACCAGCATCTCCGCTTGTGGTGTGCCAACCAGGTAAGTACCGTAGGCATTGACCAGCGTGTCCACGCTGGTCACGTTGAGGCTGCTGCCGTCGGCAAAGGCAATCAGAGGGCGTTGCTCGTAGGGCATGCTGAAGTAGCCTGCCAGCGTCACGCTGTCGCTGCTGCCACGCAGCTTGAGCAGGAGGTCGCTGCCGTTCTGGGCGCTGAGGGTCACGTCGGTGAGGCTGATGCCGTACCCCAGGCGCAAGGTATCGCTGGTGCCGAGGTCGCCACCATAGCCGCTGTAGGCCATCACGGTGTCCTGCCCGTCACCACGGCCAAACAGGTAGGTGTCGGCGCCCTGGCCGCCTTCCATGATGTCGCGCCCAGCGTCGCCGTACAACGTGTCATCACCCTCCATGCCGTTGAGTTGGTCGTCGCCACGGCTGCCCACCACCGTCTCCGACTGCGGTGTACCGTACTGGTACGTGCCATAGGCGTTGACCAGGTTGTCCACGTTCATGCCATTGAGGCTGCTGCCATCGGCAAAGGCGATGAGCGGGCGCAGGTCGAAGGGCTGGTTGAAGTAATTCGCCAGCGTCACGCTGTCACTGCTGCCTTGCAGCTTGAGCAGAAGGTCGCTGCCGTTCTGGATGCTGAGGGCCACATCGGCCAGGCTGATGCCCGCACCCAAACGCAAGGTATCGGCGATGCCGGGGGCGTTACCCCAGCCACCTACCACGGTGTCCTGGCCATCGCCGCGGCCAAACAGGTAGGTGTCGGCGCCTTCCCCACCATCCAGGAAATCGCGGCCGGCATCACCTGACAAGGTGTCCTGGCCGGTGTCCCCGATCAGTTGATCGTCCCCGGCGCCACCGAGCATATGGTCGTCACCCGACGTACCGCTCAAAAAATCCGCACCATCCGTACCTTGAATGAGATTGGCCATGCTGGCTCCCCTGTGTTTGATTGTGTGGGTGACAGGGGGCGCCGTTCACCGGTCTTCTTGCGCCCTGTCTTCAGGTTCGGTTCGCGCGCGTACCTGTGCCTGAACACCGCACCGCGCGCAAAACACCGGGCAGCATATCAATATGGGAAATGAGGGCAAAGCCCCGCCTTGGGTGGGCGCACGCGCCCTGGCCAGGCGTGTCAGCGGCGCGACAACCCGTCAAAGGTGGTCGACAAAACCCATTCGATGATCTGCTCGTGGGCGTGGCCACCCGCCTTGAGCACCCCCAGCACCGGGTCGCAGGCACGGGCAAACAAGGTGTAGAGCACCACCTCGGCGGGCACGGACGGGGTCAGCAAGCCTTGCGACTGGGCCTCGCCGATCCAGGCGCCCAGTCGCTCGCTCACGGCAATCAGCTGGGTCATGTAGTCCATGTCGTTGACCAGGGCGGCGCGCAGGCTGGAGTTCTGCGCCGGCAAGGAGGGCATTTCACCGGCCAGTTGCACCTCCATGGTCCAGCGGGTCACGGCCTTGAGGCGGCTGAGCGCGTCGACATGGTCTTCCTGGGCGACCTGATCGAGCAGGGCCATGGCCCGCGTCAGCAGGCGTTTCATGGCGGCGCCAGCCAGCGCTTCCTTGGAGTCGAAGTGCTTGTAGAGGCTGGCCTTGGCGATGCCGACTTCGGCCGCCACGGCGTCCACCGTCATCAGGTCAAAGCCTTTTTCTGCCAGCAAGCGGTTGACGGCATCGATGATGGCGTCTTCACGCGCCTTGAGAACCTGCTGCTTGAACGGGAGTCTGGCCATGGCGCATTGTAGAAGGCCTGGCGAGGCTGCTCGGCCGGCCAGGCGTATCTGCGCTCAGGCGCTCAGGCCTTGTGGGGCCCGGGCACGCCGCGCTCGACCACGTAGCGGGCCTGCGTGCGCAATCTGGCGTCTGGTCGCACCGGGTGCGGCGTCGAACGGAACTCGCATTGCACCTGCTGGGTTGAGACGTCCAGCAGCAGGTAGCCGCGCTCGTCGCCCCGCATGTGCAGCAAGTCCGGGTTGCTGTTGCGGACCAGGCCGGAGAGGAATTCGCTGAGCCCGCGGCTGGACACCGAGCTGGCGACGAACTCGCTGGCCACGATGGGTGAGTTCAAATCCTGCGGGTTCAGGCGCAGATTGGCCGCCACGTGGCGGTGCACATCCCCGCCCAGGCAGACGACGTCAGGGACGCGCGGCTGCGCAATGGCGGCCATGAGCCGTTCGCGCGCCGCCGGGTAGGCGTCCCAGCCATCGGCATAGACCACCGGGCCAACCGGGGTCCGGATGCCGCCAGGCGCGATTTGCGTGGGCTGGGCGATGAACTTCCAGGCGCGCTCGCTGGAGGCCAGGCCTTCGGCCAGCCAGTACTCCTGCTCGACGCCCATCAGGGTGCGCTCAGGCTGCTCGGCTGCGGCGCAGCGCCACAACGCCCGCCCGCCTTGGGGCGCATGCACCCCATTGCAGACGTGCGGGTCGCGGAACTGGCGCCCGTCGATGGTCCAGATGTCAGCCAGCATGCCCCATTGATAATGCTCGTTCATGCGCATGCTGGCACCGACCGGCGCGCGCGTGGGCGACACGGGCAGGTGCTCGAAGTAGGCCTGGTAGGCCGCCGTGCGCACCCGCAGGAAGGCGTGCTGCTCCTCCAGATCGAGCGAGGTCATGCCGGCATAGTCGTTGACGACCTCGTGGTCATCCCAGACCATCAACCAGGGGTGCGCCGCATGGCAGGCCCGCAGGTCCGCGTCGAGCTTGTAGCTGGCGTGGTGCAGACGGTAGTCGCTCAGGGTGTAATGCGCCTCGTCATCGGGAAACACATGCGGGTGCTGGCGCACCTTGGCGAACGACGGCGCCTCGGTTTCGTAGATGTAGTCGCCCAGAAAGAGCACGAGGTCGATGTCGGCCGCCGCGATCTCGCGGTGGACGGCGTAAAAACCCGTCTCGAAGTGCTGGCAGGACGCCACGGCCATGCGCAGGCGCTCGACGTGCTCGTCTGCCGCCGGCGCCGTGCGCGTGCGCCCGATGGGGCTGATCTGGCCCCCTGCGCGAAAGCGGTAGTAATAGGTGCGCCCCGGGGCCAGGCCGCCCACGTCCACGTGCACGCAATGCGCCGACAAGGGCTCGGCCACCGCGGCGCCATAACGCACGATCTGGTTGAAGCGCTGGTCGGCAGCGACCTCCCACAGCACAGGCACGGCGCGGGCCGGCATCCCGCCGTCGGGCGACATGGGCTTGGGCGCCAGGCGCGTCCACAACACGACGGCATCCGGCCTGGGCTCGCCGCTGGCCACGCCCAGGGTGAACACCTCGCCGGACTCGGCCCAGTTCCCGGCATCGGGCCCCTGGGCGCGTGCCACGGGGGCAAATACCCGCTGCCACGCCAGGGCTGCGGCAAGCTGGCTGAGGCGGGTAAAAAGTTGGCGGCGTTGCATGAAGGCGCCGATTATGCGTTGCAACAAAGTCCAAAGCGCCACCAAAGCATCGCCAAAGCGCGACACCCGAGCCTGCCGGGGGCACAATGGTCTGGCCAATGTGACGACCCCTTCGGGAGACAGCCATGCCCACACGCCCACCGAGCCCGGATCCCACCGGCGCCACTTCAGCCGACCCAGGTGCCAACCCGTTTGCCTCGCTGAGCGCTGGCATGGGCGCAGGCCTTGGCTTCTTCCAGGACTGGATGAAAGCCGCCGGCAGCGCCCTGCCCAATCTGCAAGGCGCAGCGGGTGCAGCGACGTCGGGCATGTCTGCCTGGACCATGCCGACGCTGGACCCGGCCGAGCTGGAAAAGCGGATCCAGGACCTCAAGACCGTGCAGTTCTGGCTGGAGCAGAACGCCCGCATGATCGCCATGACCATCCAGGGCCTGGAAGTGCAGCGCATGACGCTGTCCACGCTCAAGGGCATGAATGTGTCCATGGACGCCCTGCGGGATTCGCTCAAGGCACGCCCGCAGGCCGCCGATGCCAGCCCGCCCCCTGCACGCGCACCGGAACCCGCCGCATCGGGCTCGGATGACGCCCCGGCGGATGACGCACAGGCTGGCGCCGCAGGCCAGGAGGGCGCCGAGCTGATCAACCCCATCCGCTGGTGGGACACCCTCACGCAGCAGTTCACCCACCTGGCCTCGCAAGCGGCGCAGACGGTGGGCGACTCGGTCGGCGAGTCCATGGACCGGATCAAACAGGCCCAGGCCCAGGCGGCCGAACAAGTGGCGGAGTTCGCCGCTGCCCCGGCCAAACAAGCGGGTGCAGCGTCAGCCAAGGCCGGCACCCGAGCGGCCACGAAGTCGACCGGCAAAAAGCCAGGCGCCGGCAAGGCCAAAGCAGCCAGCAGCAAATCGGCACGCGGCACACCGACCTCGTCCTGATCCCCACTGAAAGCCCCATGTGAGTTCACCCATGCGCTTCCTCCACGCCCACGCCATGCACCCCCGGGGTGAGCTGGCGCTGGAGTTGGTTTGGGCGCAACTGGCGTCGCAAGGCGCGCACCACATGGAGGCCACGCTGGGCTGGTGCTACCTCACCGAGGAGCTGGCCGACAGCGCTCAGACCATCCTGGCCAGCCTGCGTGAACGCCTGCCGCATGTGGCCTGGGTGGGCGCGGTGGGTGCCGGGGTGCTGGCCACCGGCGTGGAGTACATCGACGAGCCGGCCCTGGTCGTGATGCTGTGCAACATGCCCATGAGCGACTTCCGGGTGTTCCACGGCCGCCAGCCGCTGGCGCCCAACCACCCGCTGGCAGCGCGCGAGGGCATGTGGCGCGCCCACACGGCCCTGGTGCATGCCGATGGCCATTCGCCCGATCTGCCCGAGCTGATTCAGGAACTGGCCGAGCGCACGGACACGGGCTATGTGTTTGGCGGCGTCAGCGCGGGGCAATCCCAGAGCCTGCACATGGCGATGGACCCGCACGTGCAGGTGCACGGCGAGCCCGACGCACCGCCGCCCAGCGGCATCTGGCATGGCGGCCTGTCGGGCGTGGCCTTCAATGACCACGTGCGGCTGGTGTCCAGGGTGACCCAGGGCTGTGAGCCCATTGGCCCCAAGCGCGAGGTCACCGCGGCCCACCGCAATGTGGTCTATGAACTGGACGGCCTGCCGGCCCTGAACTGCCTGCTCAAGGACCTGGGTGTGCCGGTGACAGTGAGCGAGAGTGACTGGCACCGCGATGCCCTGCCCAAGGTGCGCGCCACCCTGGTGGGCCTGAGCGACGCCGGCAGCGACCTGCTCAGCCACGGCCCGCACTTTGGCGCAGACACCCGCGTGCGGCACCTGGTGGGCCTGGACCCCAGCCGTTATGGCGTGGCCCTCAGCGACCTGGTGGAGCCCGGCATGCAACTGGCCTTCTGCCAGCGCCATGTGGCTGCCGCCCGCCAGGATCTGGTGCGCATCTGCGCCGAGATCCGCGAAGAATTCGACCCGGTCGACCACCCGGGCAGCTCCCCCGTTGGCGCGGTGTACGTGAGTTGCGCCGGCCGGGGCGGGCCCCATTTCGGCGCCCCCAACGCCGAGATGGACATCATCGCCCATGCGCTGGGCGACATCCCCGTGGTGGGCTTCTTCGCCAGCGGCGAGATCGCCCGCCACCACCTCTACGGCTACACGGGCGTGCTCACGGTATTTGGTGGCTGAAACCGACACGGTTTCCCCCTTCTGTGGGCCCCCTTGTGGCTGCACCTCCCGAGGGGATTTTCAAGGCGTGAACGGCCTCGCACACTCCCGGCCGTTGTCTGCAGTTGGACACCAGCCGGAGTACGCCATGATCGCTCGCCCTGTTACCCGCCCCCGCCCCATCCCCTATGCCGAACAGGCACCGGGTGCCAAGTCCACGCGCCCCGTGAGCTGGGCGGCTTCGTCCGGCCCCGCGCCGCTGGCCGGCCTGGAGGCTGCGCCCTCCCCCCGGACCGTTGCCACCCTCCTGGCGCCGCCCGCCCCCGCCCGGCGCTCGCCGGTGCGTGTGGCCGCCAATGACGCGCCCCACCATGCGGCCCACAATGCTGTCCATGTTGCCCCCGCAGCCCCCAGGCCGACAGCCAAACAAGCGGCCGTGCCCACCACCACGGGTGCCCCCGCCAGCGGTGAGATGCTGGCCAAGTTCGTGGGGCATGGCGCGCTGAGCGTGCGCTCGTCCGTCACCGGCCGGCACTACCGCTTCCAGGGCCATGGCGACTGCCAGAAGGTCGACAAGCACGACATGATGATGCTGAGGCGCATCCCCGATCTGATCGTCAGTTGACGACACATTGAGTTGCTTGCGGCGGCCCTCTGCGCAAGGTGCCGATGGGTATAAAGTGATGCCGATGGACACCACGGTCACCCCCACACCCGACGCCACTGCGGCAAGCCGCCCGCAACGACAGCAAGCAGTGGTCAAGGCCCTGCAACGCGTGCTGCCCGAGCGCAACCTGCTGTGGCGCGACGAAGCTGTCACCCCCTTCGAATGCGATGGCCTGAGCGCCTACCGCCAGCGCCCTCTGGTCGTGGCCCTGCCTGAAACCCATGAGCAGGTTGGCGCCGTGTTGCGGGCCTGTCATGAACTGGGCGTGCCCGTGGTGGCACGCGGCGGGGGCACCGGCCTGTCGGGTGGTGCCCTGCCCCACACCATGGGCGTGACGCTGTCGCTGGCCCGCCTCAACCGCATCCTGCACATTGACCCGCTGGCCCGCACGGCCGTGGTCGAGTGCGGCGTGCGCAACCTCGCCATCAGCGAGGCCGCCGCGCAGCATGGCCTGTATTACGCCCCCGACCCCAGCAGCCAGATCGCCTGCACCATTGGCGGTAACGTGGCCGAGAACGCGGGCGGCGTGCATTGCCTCAAATACGGCCTGACCGTGCACAACGTGCTGCGCGTGCGCGGCTTCACGGTCGAAGGCGAGGTGTTGGAGTTGGGCAGCGAAGCCCTGGACGCCGCGGGCCTGGACCTGCTGGCCGCCTTCATCGGCAGCGAAGGCCTGCTGGGTGTGGCCACCGAGATCACCGTGCGCCTGCTGCCCAAGCCGCAGGTGGCGCGCTGCCTGATGGCCAGTTTTGACGACGTGGGCAAGGCCGGTGACGCCGTGGCCGCCATCATCGCCGCCGGCTTGATCCCCGCCGGCCTGGAGATGATGGACAAGCCCATGACCGCAGCGGTCGAAGACTTTGTCCACGCCGGGTATGACCTGGACGCCGCGGCCATCTTGCTGGTGGAAAGCGACGGCAGCCCCGAAGAGGTCGATGAAGAAATCGAGCGCCTGCGCGCCGTGCTGCAACAAGCCGGGGCGACCAAGCTGGACATCAGCGAAGACGAGGCCCAGCGCCTGCGTTTCTGGAGCGGGCGCAAGAACGCCTTCCCCGCCACGGGCCGCATCAGCCCGGACTACCTGTGCATGGATGCCTCCATCCCGCGCAAGGCCCTGGCCACCATGCTGGCCGCGATCAACGAGATGCAAGGCACCTACGGGCTGCGTTGCGTGAACGTCTTCCATGCGGGCGACGGCAACATGCACCCGCTGATCCTGTTTGATGCCAATGACCCGGATCAGCTCAAGCGGGCCGAGGCCTTTGGCAACGACATCCTGCGCAAGGCCGTGCAACTGGGTGGCAGCATCACCGGTGAACACGGTGTGGGCATTGAAAAGCTCGATGCCATGTGCACGCAGTTCACCGATGCCGAGCGCGAGCAGATGCTGGCCTTCAAGGCGGCGTTCGACCCCAAGGCCATGCTCAACCCGGGCAAGATGATCCCGATGCTGGCGCGCTGCGGGGAGTTGCGGCCGGGGCCTGGCCAAGGGCTGGGGCAGACGCCGGCCTTGCGTGAGGCCCTGGCTGACCTGCCTCGGTTCTGAAGCCTGCCGGCACGCCACGGCCGCACCGTTTCACTCGGCATCACGCCCCGGCTGCAATCCTTTGCCTGGCCTGGTAGAGCATGTCCAGCGTGATGTGCCGCACCTCGGCCTTGCTTTGGGCCACGTGGGCCTTGAGCAGGCGCAAGGCCTCATCGGTGCGACGGCGCGTGATCGCGCGCAGGATGCGGGCGTGCTCGTCGTAGGTGGCCTCGACGCGCGCGGGCTTGGTGAAGTCCAGGCGGCGGATGATGCGGATGCGCTCGGTGATGTCCTCGTGCACGCGGATCATCTCGGCGTTGCCCGTGGATTGCACCAGCGCCGAATGAAAGGCCTCGTCGAGCTTGTCCACGGTGATGAAGGCGGTCTGACGCTCGTGCGGCTTGATGAGCCAGATGTCGGCCAGCTCCTTGAGCACGGGGCGATCCTCGGCCTCGCACAGCCGGGCCACGGCATGGGTCTCCAGCAACACGCGCAGGTCGTAGAGCTGGTCGAAGGTCTCGAAATCCAGCGGGGCCACCTGCCAGCCACTCTTGGGGAACACCAGCAGGAAGCCCTCTCGCTGCAGACGCTGCAAGGCCTGCCTGAGCGGCGTGCGGCTGACTTGCACCTGGTTGGCCAGGTCGCTCTCCGAGAAGCGATCCCCGGGCAGGAGCGCGAAGTCAAAGATCAACTGCTTGATCTGCGCATAGACCCGCTCGGCCAGGGTCACATTGGGCAAGGAGGTCGGGTGGGTAAGGGCTACCAGTTTCATGAAGACGCGCCGGGTTGGAAGGGCACCATGCTGACGTGCGCGGACACGATGCGCCAGCCTTCTGGCAGACGCACCCAGGTCTGCGTCTGAAAACCATGCAGGTCGGTGTCGCTGCGCTTGAACTCGCACATGGCCACGGCCATGTCGGGCCCGAAGGCGGTGATGCGCACATCATGCAGTGTGCGCGTGAAGTCGGGCGCGGGCACGGCTGCACGGTAAGCCACCAGGGCATCATGGCCCAATTGCCGGTCCTGGATGCCATAGCGGGTCACGGCCGGGTGGCGCCAGAAGTAGGCATTGAGTGCCTCGGCGTCATTGCGCATCAACGCTGATTCATAGTCCAGGAAGATGCGGGTGACTTCCTGCACCACATCGTGCAGATTGACCTGTGCTTGCCCCAGCGTCATGCGGCTCTCCTGTCTGCATCGGCTGCGGCGCTTTGCGCCTTCACATGGGCCATGTAGGCACGCCAGCCGCCGAAGTGGCTGATGTCCTGCGCACCGGACAGGCCGCAAGGCTCGCAGATGAAGCCCTTGACCCAGGTGCCGTCGGCCAACTCGACCGAGCCCAGGCCCAGCGGTGGTGGGATCAAGGCCAGGAAGGAGCCAATGCTGGACAGGGGCAGCGCATACACCTCCAGCTCGATGGCATGCCCCTCTTCTGGCGGGGCATCGTCCGGCACGCGCGCCAGCCCTGGCTTGGGCGGAACCGTACCGGGCAAGGCATGCAGGCGATAGCGGGGCGCCGTCTGGGTGGCCGCCAGCAAGCGGGCTTGGCGCTCGACCAGTTGCCCGTGCAAGGGCATGCCACTGAGGTGGGCACCCACCACGGCCAGGGCCATCACAGGCTCGGACGCAATCGGGCAGCCGGTAGGCAGGCTCAACTCGCTGTCTGTCGCCGCAGGCAAACCGTGCCCCAATGCGCAGACATTGTCTGGGCCCTTGGCCAGCCCCTCACCCCCGGCACCCGCGATGCAAGCGCTCGCGGCCTGCCAGCACGCGCCGAGGTCCAGCAAGGCCGCATCAGCGCCACCCGGGCCGATCAAGGTGATGCCAAAAGGCAGGCTGCCTGCGGTGAAGCCCGCCGGCAAGGCCAGCGCAGACAGCCCCAGCAGGTTGACGAAGTTGGTATAGGTGCCCAGTTGCGCGTTGCGGCCGACGGGGTCGGCTTGCACGCTCGCGGTGCTTGGCATGGTGGGCGCAGTGGGCACCATCAGCACATCGATCTGGCCCCACACCGGCTGGGCCAATGCGGCCAGCTCGCGCAGGCGGTACAGGCCCTTGAAGGCAGACACCGCGTCATGCCGATGGGCGCCATCGATGATGCCGCGCACCACCGGGTTCATCGCATCTGCCTGCTGCTCGATGAAGCTGGCGATGGCGGCGTAACGCTCGGCCACCCAGGGGCCTTCGTACAAGAGCCTGGCCACAGCCGTGAAAGGCTGCATGTCCACCGGCACCAGGCTCACGGGCCAGGGCGAGCCATCGGGCTCTTTGAGCATCGCCCATTGGGCCTTGGCTTGCTCGAAGGCAGCAGCGTAGTCGGCATCACCAAAGAACTCGGGCGACACGGGCACCCCCACGCGCAGCGGGTGCGGCAATCTGGGCAATTGCGGCGTGAAGGTGTTGAACACGGGCTGGCCCGCCATCGGGCCCTGCACCACGTGCAAGACGCGCGCGGCATCGGACGCCGTCAAGGTGAACACAGAGACGCAGTCCAGGCTCTTGCACGCGGGCAGCACGCCATGCGTGGGCACCAGGCCAGGCGTGGGCTTGAGCCCCACCAGGTTGTTGAAGCCCGCCGGCACGCGGCCGGAACCGGCCGTGTCGGTCCCCAGCGCGAAAGGCACCTCGCCACGCGCCACCACCACGGCCGAGCCCGAGCTGGAGCCCCCGCTGACATGAGCCTCGCTGAAGGTGGAGGCAGGCGCGCCATAAGGCGAGCGCTGCCCCACCAGGCCGGTGGCGAACTGGTCCAGATTGGTCTTGCCCACCACGATGGCACCGGCGGCCATCAGGCGGCGCACCACCTCGGCGGACTCGGCTGGCTCATGGGCGAAGGCCGGGCAGGCCGCCGTGGTGGGCAGGCCGGCCACATCGATGTTGTCCTTGACCGCAAAGGGCACGCCGTACAGCGGCAGGCTGGCAGGCGATTGCCCTTGCAAGGCATCGAGTTGGGCTTGCAGGAAGGCCTCGCTGGCGCGGGTGATCCAGGCCGGGTCTTGCGCCATGGGCGTGGCTTGCCAGCGTGCCCACAGGCCGGCGATGACCTGCGCAGGCGTGAGGCGGCCATCGCGGTAGGTGGCCAGCAGGCCCGCGATGGTGGCGGGGACGGCGTCGACAGGTTGAACGGTGGTGAAGGACATGCTCGGTGGCGTCTTGATGAAAGGCTGCACGGCAGAGGGAACGGAAGGCAAGGCGATGGATGAGGTGTTGTGGGAGCGAGGTTGAAGTGACATGGCTACATGGCGTTCACGCGGTGCGTACCGCGGCCACGGGTTCCAGCACCGAGGCCATGGCAGACAACAAGACCTCGCTCGGCGCCGTCCAGCCCACGATGGCGCCTTGCGCGCGGATCATGTCCAGCGCAGCTTGCTTGAAGGCGGGGAAGTAGCTCTCGGTGCCGTCCTCAACAAGCAGGCAGTCGTAGCCGCGGTCATTGGCTTCGCGCATCGTGGTCTGCACGCACACCTCGGTGGTCACGCCCATCACGATAAGGTGGGTGATCTCGCGCACGGTGAGCGCCTCGTTCAGGCAAGTCGCATAGAACGCGCCCTTGCCTGGCTTGTCGATGACCAGCTCGACTTCGATGGGCGCCAGCTCGGGGATGATGGCGTGGCCCGGCTCCCCACGGATCAGGATGCGACCCATGGGGCCCGCATCGCCAATGCGCAATGTGGGGTCGCCCCGGTTGAGCTTGGCGGGCGGGCAGTCCGACAGGTCGGGCTTGTGGGCCTCGCGGGTGTGCACCACCCAGCCACCCATCTCGCGCCAGGCCTGCAGCACGCGCTGGCAGGTGGGCACGATGGCCTGCAGCAGGCTCACGTCATTGCCCAGCGAGGCACCAAAGCCGCCTGGCTCGACGAAGTCGCGCTGCATGTCGATGATGAGCAGCGCCGTGTGCCGGATGTTGAACGTGAAATCAAAGGGCTGGGCGTGAACGGTGGTGATCATGCGGCCTCCGCAACAGGATGATGGTGGTGCGCGCCGCCCATGAAGGCGCCGAGTACGTGGCGATCGGCCTCACGGGCATCACATTCGTGCACGATGCGGCCCTCGCTCATGACCACGATGCGGTCGGCCAGCTTGAGCAGCTCGTCCAGGTCTTCGCTGACCAGCAGCACGGCTCCACCCTTATTGCGCACGGCCATGATGCGGCTGTGGATCTCGGCCACGGCGGCGAAGTCCAGGCCGAACACGGGGTTGGACACGAGCAGCACATCGACCTGGCCATCGAGCTCGCGGGCCAGCACGGCACGCTGCACATTGCCGCCGGACAAGGAACGGATGGGGGCGTTTTCACCCTGGGTCTTGACCTTGTAGGCCGCAATCAGCTCGCGCGCTTTGTCACGCAGCAGGCTGCCGCGCATCCAGCCCATGCGGGCCACAGGCGCCTGGTCAAAGCGGCGCAGGCCAATGTTGAGTGCCACGCTCAAATCGCCCACACAGGCATTGCGCAAGGGCTCTTCAGGCAGGCTGCGCACATTCAGGCGCTGGTTCTGCTCGCGCCGCGCGTGGTAGCGCTCATCGGCCATCCAGACCTCGCCAGATTCGCGGTCGCGCTGGCCAACCAGGGCCTCCATCAACTCGCGCTGGCCGTTGCCCGACACCCCCGCGATGCCCACGACTTCGCCGCCGCGCACCTGCAGGGACAGGTCGTGCACCGCGCGCTCGCCCCGGTCTCCGGCCACGCACAAGCGGTTCACGCGCAGACGCAAGGGCGCTTGGGGGAAAGGCTCGCGGGGCATGTCTTCAGCCGCCATGGACGCCGCCGTGGTGGCGCCGGCACTCAGGCCCATCATCTCGGCACCGAGCAAGGCAGGCGTGGTCTCGGCCACGCGGTGACTGCCCATGAGTTGCCCGCGGCGCAGCACGCTGACGTCGTCGGCCACTTCCATCACCTCGCGGAACTTGTGCGAGATCATGATGACGCTGACCTCACCGGCATGTGCGCGGTCACGCAAGGCGCCCAGCACCTCGTCGGCCTCTTGCGGGGTCAGCACCGAGGTGGGTTCATCCAGGATCAGCAGGCGCGGCTTGAGGAAGAGCTGCTTGAGGATTTCGAGCTTCTGCTTTTCGCCGGCGGACAGGTCCATGGGGCGGGCGTCAAGGTCGAGCTTGAAGGGGGTGGTGGCCATGAAGGCTTCCAGCTCTTGCCGCACCTTGCGCCAGGGCACGATGGCGGGCAGCTCGCCCTTGGCCAGCAGGAGGTTCTCGGCCACGGTCATGCCAGGCACGACGGTGAAGTGCTGGTAGACCATGCCGATGCCGAGGTGGCGGGCGACGACGGGCGAGGTGATGGCGTGTTCGCGACCATCGATCAGCACGGCGCCGTCGTCGGGTTGGTGGTAGCCCACGATGGCTTTGACCAGGGTGCTCTTGCCTGCGCCGTTTTCACCGAGCAAAGCGTGCACGGTGCCTGGGCGCACGTCGATGGAGACGTTGTCCAGTGCGGTGAAGCTGCCGAAGCGTTTGGTGAGCTGGTAAGTGGACAGAGCCAGGGCGCCTGTTTTGGGGGCGGGCTGCAGGTTGGGATCGAGGGGAGCGGTCATGAGTGGCTTGCTCCTTTGGGAGGGCTGGGCACGCCCGGTCTGTTTTGATGGGGATGGGGGTGCGGTGAAGACGGGGCATGCCACTGGGGCGCACGGCTACGCTCATGTCCCCCGGAATGGGCATGGCCCATTCCTCCTCCTTTACTTCGCTTCGCCGTGCACCCCAGTGGCCTACCCCTCACACCGCGGTGGGGGTGGGAGGGGTAGTTGCAGAGCGAAGGCGCTGCCAGAGCGTGTCGCTGCCGTGAGGCTTGGCTGGATAGCGCAGCGAAGTAAAGGGGGAGGTCGGGCGCAGCCTGGCCGGAGGACATGAGCGGAGCTGTCAAGCCAAGCCTCACGGCCTGCTCGACCGCCAAAGCCCCCTGAGCGGAGCGTTCAAAACAGATCATGTCCACGCACTCCAACCCACATCAAAGCGACTGCAACGCCTTGATCACAGCCTTGGAATCAGACACTGCACCAAACACCCCACCCTGCATCTTGATCATCGAGAACGCAGCCGCATGGTTGTTCGGATCGGTGGCCCCCGTACAGTCCGTCAACATCACGCACTCGAACCCACGGTCGTTGGCGTCCCGCATCGTCGTGTGCACACAGACATCCGTCGTGATGCCCGTCAGGATCACGTTCTGGATACCCTTGGTGTGCAGGATCAGTTCCAGATCCGTCGCATAAAACGAGCCCTTGCCCGGCTTGTCGATGATGGGCTCCCCATCGATGGGATACAGCTCAGGAATGATGTCCCAGCCCGGCTCGCCCCGCACCAGAATGCGCCCACACGGCCCCTCATCGCCAATGCCAACGCCATTGGTCCCGATCTGGCGGGAACGCCAGCGCTTGTTCGCCGGCAAGTCACTCAAATCCGGCCGGTGGCCCTCCCGCGTGTGGATCACCAGCATGCCCACTTGCCGCGCCACCGCCAGCAAAGCCTTGATGGGCTCGATCGGTGCGCGGGTCAAGGACAGGTCATAACCCATCTTGTCCACATAGCCTCCCACACCACAGAAGTCCGTCTGCATGTCGATGATGATCAAGGCCGTGTTGGACGGGCGCAGATCGCCGTTGTATGGCCAGGCATAGGGCTGGGCATCCACATAGGTACTCATGAACACTCCTTCAAGCTGACAAGGCAAAGGCCCTCAACGCGACACACCCAGCTCCATCGGCGCGCCTTGCAAGGCTTGCTTGGGGCTGCAGGTCCACACCAGGATCAACAGGGTCAGGGCATAGGGCATGGCATTGAACAAGTGGTAGCCCCAGCCTATGCCCACCGATTGCAGTGCCGGGCCCAAGGCCCCTGCACCACCAAACAACAAGGCCGCGCCCAGGCAGGCCATCGGGCGCCAGCGCGCAAAGATCACCAGGGCCACGGCGATCAAGCCCTGCCCGCTCGACAAGCCCTCGTTCCAGCTGCCCGGGTAATACAGCGACAAGGAAGCCCCGCCGATGCCCGCAATGAAGCCGCCTGCCGTGGTCGCCAGCACCCGCACCGTGTTGACCGAGTAACCCAGTGCCCGCGCTGCATCACTGCTGTCACCGGCCATGCGCACGATCAGCCCCCAACGCGTGTCGGCCAGGGCCCAGGCCATCAAGGCCGCCAGCAACACGCCGATCGGGAACAAGGCATTGATGCGCAGCGCTGCCTGCACCTGCGCCGAATCACTCCACATGCCCAACTCGATGGACGGGATCTGCGCGGCCTGCGGCTGGATCAAAGGCTTGCCCAGATAAAAGGCCAGGCCCGCCCCCAGCAGCATCAAGGCGATGCCGGTGGCGATGTCGTTCACACGCGGCAGCGAGCACAAGAGTCCATGCAACATGGCCAGCAAGGCCCCTGCCACACCGGCCAGCAGCACCCCGGCCCACGGCGAGCCCGTCAGGTAGCTGCCCGCAAAGCCCGCCATGGCCGACAAGACCAGCACGCCTTCCAGGCCCAGGTTGATGCGGCCGGTTTTTTCCGTCAGGCACTCGCCCAGGCTCACAAACAGAAAGGGCGTGCCCACGCGGATGGCCCCGCCCAGCACGGCCACGGCCACATCGCCCCACAAAGATGCGTCACTCATGCAGCCTCCTGACGTGCGGCGTCCAGCGCCGCCTGCTCTCGTGCCAGGCGGGCACGACTGGTTTCATGGGCGACGCGCTCGGCGCGCACAGCCTGTTGCCTGACCATCCACTCACCCATGCGACCACGCAGGGCTTCACTGGCCAGGATCAACACAAAAGCAAAGCCTTGCAGCACCAGCACCGACGCATCGGGCAAGTCAAGCCGGCGCTGCAGCAAGCTGCCAGCCGACCCGAAGCCACCGAACAGGATGGCCACGGGGATCACAGCAAACGGGTTGTGGCGGGCTACGAAGGACACCAGGATGCCCGTGTAGCCCAAGCCCGCGATCAGCGAAGCATTGGCGTTGGTATGTACCGCCGCCACCTCGATGCCACCCGCCAGCCCAGCACAGGCCCCACCCAGGCCACAAGCCGTGATGATGAGCTGGTGGCTGGGCAAGCCCACCAGCCGCGCCGCACGGGCATTGCCCCCCACCACCCGCGTGGCAAAACCATGCGTGGAGCCAAACAGCCACAGGCCCGCCACCACACAGGCCACCGCGCCCCACACCAGGCCCCAGTGCACCTCGTAACCCGGCAGCAGGCCCAACAGATTGCTCTCATTCAAGGGCAAGGTAGAGGGTTTGTTCAAGCTACTGGGGTCCTTCATAGGGCCCTCCACAAAGTGCTTGAACAGGCCAATGGCCAGGTAGCTCATCAGCAGGGAGCCGATGGTTTCGTTCACGCCGCGGTATTGGCGCAGCACACCGGCCAGCGCAATCCAGGCACCACCGGCCAGTGCACTGGCCAACAGCACCAGCACGGTGCCCATGACACCCGCGGGCGGGGCAAACAGGTAAGGCAGGCCCGCACAGGCCAGCCCACCCAGCACCAGCGCCCCCTCGCCACCAATCACCATCAGGCCGGCACGCTGCGGGATCGCCACGCACAAGGCCGTCAGCATCAGCGGTGCGGCACGCTGCAGGGTGTTCTGCCATGAGAAGGCATCACCGAAGGCCCCCTTGAACAGCAGCAGCCAGGTCTCGGTCGGGCTGGTGCCACCCAGCCACACAAAGCCGCCAAACAGCAGCACCGCGCCAGCCAACGCCAGCACAGGCAAGACCACGCTGTCGAACACCACGGCCACGCGTGAATCACTCATGGGGCACCCCGCTTGTCAGACCTTGCCGATCACACCTTCAACCAGGTAGTTCATGCCCTCCAGCGCCGGGTCGATCTGCTTCATCGTGGTGCCCTTGGGGATCACGACCTTGCCGGTGTTGTCCTTGATCTCACCCTTGAAGATCTCGAACTCGTCCTTGAGCATGGCGGCCTTGATGGCATCGGCCTGCTTGCGCGCGCCTTCGGGCACCATCGGCCCATATGGCGAGGTCTTGACGAAGCCTTCCTTCAGCCCACCACGCAGGAAGTTGGGGTGCGGCTTGCCGGTGCGCGCCGCGTCCACGATCTGCTTGTAGGGCGTGACCCAGTTCCACTCGGCACCCGTCAGGTAGGCATTGGGCGCGAGCCTGGCTTGCGAGGCGTGGTAGCCGCACACGAACTTGCCGCGCTTGGCCGCGGTTTCGACGATGACCTTGGGGCCGTCCACGTGCATGGTGAACACGTCCACACCCTGGTCAGCCAGGCTGTTGGTGGCCTCGGCCTCTTTCACCGGCATGGACCAGTCACCCGTGAAGATGACCGAGCAGGTGATGTCCGGGTGCACCGAGCGCGCGCCCATCGTGAACGCGTTGATGTTGCGCAGCACCTGCGGGATGGGCTTGGCCGCCACGAAGCCGATCTTCTTGGACTTCGTCATGTGGCCAGCGATCACGCCGTTCAGGTACTGGCATTCGTCGATGTAGCCAAAGAAGCTGCCCACCGTCTTGGGGTGCTTGGCCGCGTCCCACATGCCGCCGCAATGCGCAAAGCGCACATCGGGGTTCTTCTTGGCCACCTCCAGGATGTGCGGGTTGAAGTAGCCGAAGGAGGTGGGGAACAGCAGCGTGGCGCCGTCCTGCGAGATCATGCCCTGCATGGTCTTTTGCACAGCCTGGGTTTCAGGCACGTTTTCTTCACCGACGATCTTGATGCCAGGCATCTTCTTGATCTCGGAGGCGGCTTCGTAGTGCGACTGGTTGTAGCCGAAGTCATCCTTCGGCCCGACGTAGATCATGCCGATCGTCAGCGGTTTCTGGGCCATCACCAGGTCGGACCAGCCCCCGAGCGCCAACCCGGCCCCCGTTGCACCGACACCCTTGATCCACGTCCGACGATTCCATTGATCCATAGCCATGCGTCTCTCCTTGCACCAGTCTGTTGCGCAACCCATCTCCCGTGCACCGCCTTGAGGCGGCGCTGACATACCGGGTGATGTACAGACTGGTATACAAGCAATGGCTATGCCTGATCCTTGGATCGCCAGGCGCTACGTGGTCTCCGCCTTGAAGGACTGCAAGATGCCGTCGTCGATCCAGCGGCGCAACAGGCTGGACGCCAGCATGGCCACGTCCGCTTCGGGGAAGCGCTCGGCCAGCAGGGCACAAATGTCACCAAATGGGCGGCCCAGCAGCATGGCCGTCAAGGCCACGTCCTCCTGAGGGGTCACGCTGCGAAAATGGGGGCGCTCGTCTTGCCGCCAGACAAGCACCCCCATTGGCGCCGGCAAGGCCTGGGCCTCGGGGACGTCTTCGTCCCGGTCCAGGGCATGCCACAGGCTCAGGGTGTTGTGCTGCATGGTCAGCGCGGCCACACAGGGCTGCGCCTCCAGCATCACCTCGCCCCAGGCCTCGGCGGGCACGGCGGCCAGGTCAGCCAGGTTCGCCACTGGCTGATCGGCCGCATCGAAGGCCCGCCGCAAAGACCAGTCCAGGCTGGCCAGCTCGGTCACCTCGGAGTGGTCGCCCGCCCCCGCCGCAGCCAGGCGGTCGCCCCCCAACCAGTCCGGCCACATCTGGCCATACCACCGCAAGTTGGCATGACGAGACGGGTGCTGCTCGATGAAGGCCAGCGCCAGGTGGTTGAACCACGCGTCACCCAGGTAGCTCAGGGTGTGGCCAAAGGTGTCACGCATGGTTTCCAGCAAGCGCGCACGGTAGGCATGGTGGTAGATGCCCAGGCGGCGTGCGCTGCTCAAGGCGCCGCTTGCTTGCACATCGGCCAGCGCGGCCGCATCGCTCGAGACATCACTGGCGACATCACCCGCCAGCACATACGCCTGCATGCGCGCCTGGATGGCCGCCAGATCGCCGCCCGCTTCGATGGCCTCGGTGTTCATGCCGCCTCCTTCCAGGCGCCAGCCGCCATCCGCCGCGCCTGGTCCAGCTCATTGATCAGTTCAGGCAAAGGCGGGATGTGGTCATCTCGCTCGATCATCGTCGCCACATGGCCAAAGCGCCGGCATGCGTGCGCATACAAGGCCCATACCGGGTCGGAAACGGGCTGGTCGTGCGTGTCGATGATGTGGTCGCCGTTGTGCGAATGCCCTGCCAGGTGCATCTGCTGCACACGGTGCGCGGGCATGCGGTCGATATAGCCCATGGCATCAAAGCCATGGTTCACGCTGCTCACGTAGATGTTGTTGACATCCAGCAGCAGCAGGCAGTCAGCGCGCTCGCACACGGCAGCGACAAAGTCCCACTCGCTCATCTGCGACTGCTTGAAGTTCACGTAGCTGGAGACGTTCTCCAGCACCAGCCGCCGGCCCAGCACATCCTGGACCTGGCGCACATTGCGCACCACCACGTCCAGCGCCTCATCGGTATAGGGCAAGGGCATGAGGTCATGCAATTGACGACCGTGCACGCCCGTCCAGCACAGGTGGTCCGACACCCACAGGGGCTGCACGTGGTCCACCAGTTGCTTGAGCTGCTGAAGGTAGGCCCGATCGGGGCCCTCTACAGAGCCGATCGACAAGGCCACGCCATGCATGGCCATGGGGTAGTGCGCGCGGATGGCGTCGAGCATGCGCAGAGGCTTGCCGCCAGGCACCATGTAGTTGTCGCTGAGGATCTCCAGCCAGTCCACGCGTTGTGGCTGCGCCAGAAAGTCGGCGTAGTGCGCCGTGCGCAGGCTCAGCCCGAAGCCGGGCGAAGGCTGTGTCAGGCGCCCATGGGCCCAAGCGTTGTCAGCAGCACGGAACATGCTCATGATCGCGCCCTCCCGCTTTACTTGGCGTCGATATCGCCGATGGTGCCGCCCTTCATGAAGCAGGCCTTGGCATCCAGCGCCTTGAAGCCATGGCCCTTGCAGGCGTTCTGGCCCTTGCACGCATGTTCAGCGGTCTTGCAATCGCTGTTGCCCTTGCAGCTGTGCACGCCGTAGCAATGCACCTTGTCGCTGGCGGCCACGGCGCCCCCCATGCTGCCTGCAGGGGCGTCAGCGGCGAACACGGCGGTGCTCAGGGCCATCAGGGCGGCAGCGGCGGCCAGGGAAGCGGAAGTACGTTGGGTCATGTTGATTTCTCCGTAAGGTCAGGTGTTGAAGTGATTCCCCGGCAGCTTTGTTCGCCGGGGACACTGAGTAGTCGACGAGACCGCCCAGTCCTTACACCCTTACGGAAAAATCTTCAGCCTGGATTCACGCGCAGGTCTTGCAGCAAGGTGCCGTACATCAAACAGGCCTCGTCATGACCCGGCTCACGCCAGGGTTCGGCCAGCCCGGCTTCGTACCATTGCTGCATGGCAGGCAGGGCCAGCAGGCGCTGCACATAGGCCTGCGCCAGTGGCGACAAGGTCAAGCCATAGGTCTGGATGCGGAAAGCCACAGGCGCATAAAAGGCATCCACCGCGGTGAAGGCCGCACCCGCCAGGTAGGGCCCGCCAAAGCGCGTCAGCCCCTGACGCCAGAGCTCGTCGAGCCGAGCCAGATCAGACTGGATGCGGGCCAGGGCAGTGTCGTTCAACTGAACGCGCAGGCCACAGTTCATCGAGCAGACCTCGCGGAGCTCACCAAAGCCCGAGTGCATCTCGGCTGCCGCACAGCGCGCCCAGGCACGGGCATCGGCCCGCTCGGGCCAGACACCGGCGTGGCGCTCGGCCAGGTATTCGGCAATGGCGAGCGAATCCCACACCACCTCGCCCGCCTGATGCAGGCAGGGCACCTTGCCGGTGGGAGAAAACGACCTGAACGTGGCCCAGTTGGGCCCGGCCGCGAAAACCTGCAGGTGCTCCTGGAAGGGCAGCCCCAGCTGCTTGAGCAGCACCCAGGGCCGCAGGGACCACGATGAGTAGTTCTTGTTGGCGATGAAGAGGTCGTACACACCAGCTCCCGAAGTTGTTGCGCTTCGGGCAGAGCTTAGCGCGCTCTGGTTCGGACCGCACCTTGGCGCGGGCACGTTCTTTATTGCTGCCGGCCCTGCGAAGCTGCCGCAGCCGCATCAGCGGTGCTCGCCAGGCGCGCCGTTTCAGCCGCCGCACGCTTGCCGCGCGCCTGCGCATCGGGCTCGGCGTCATTGAGCAGCCCCGTCAGGATGCGCTTGGCTTCGGTGAGGTCCATCTCGCCATTGGTGATGCGCACCGGCAGCTCACCGATCAGTTGCTCGGCCAGCTCCTTGCGACGGGCCTTGTCCGGCGACTGGGACATGCCCTCCCACAGCTCCAGCTGCTTGTTGAAGCGCAGGAAATTGACCAGGCGCGTGAGCTCGCGATCGGGGTCCCCTGCCTGCTGCGAGACGCCCTTGAGCATCTGCCACTCCAGCGCAGAAACGAACGATGGCCGCTCCTTGACGGGGCCCACGATGGGCTTCAAACCAGGCTGCTTCTCCAGCTCCTTGGCCGCCTCCTGCTGGCGCTCCTGCATCACCTTGGTCTCGACCTCAATCTGGGCTGCCGTCATCGTGCTGCTGGCCGGCACCTGCGCGGCCATGGCCTGAGAAGCGCCCGGCGAGGCGTCGGTCACGCGGCCGGCGTCTTCCGGACTGGGCGAGCGCGACCACCACATCGCCGCTGCCGCCACCACCGCCACGGTGCCTGCGACCGCAACCCACTTCATGTTCGAATTGTTTTCCAGATGAACTTGTGCCATTTTCAGACCTGTCTGTTTGCAACGATGACGTCCAGCCCAGTTTGATCGGACACGCCCCACGGGTTCCTGAGCAGTAACCCGAAATCGGGCCCTTGCCCCCCGAGAACGAGCGGGAATGCAAGCCGACACACACCGAGGCCACGCGCCAAAGAAAAAGCCCACCCGGGCAAGCCGGGCGGGCTGAACATCAACTACTCAGGATCGAAAAGCGATCAGTAAGAAGTCGGTGCGGGCGGGTTCACGGTGAACGAGTAGGTCTGGCCCGAGCCGGACATCATGGCCGACAGGATGGCCGAGATGAAGCAACCCTTGACTTGCGGGAAGGTGGTGGTGCCAGAGAAGTTCAGGCCGTTACCCAGCGCAGACACAGGACCGTCGAAGTCCAGAGGGAAGGCCACGGGCGTGACCGTCTTGCACTCGCCAACAGGGATACCCGACACCGAGGTGATCGAGATGTCAGCGTAGGCCTTGCCATGCACGTGCAGCTTGCCAGCGTTGTCCAGCGAAGCGGTGCCGGTGGTGGCGCCGTTCGGGGTGACCTTCATGCCGATTTGCGAACCGATGCCGATGATCTTCAGCGATTGCTTGAAGTCAGGCACGCTCAAGGTACCGTTGAGGGTCTTGGCGGTGATGTCGGTCGTGGCCGTGAAGGTCGAGGCAGCCGGCAGGTACACGGTCTGGCCCAGGGTCTTCAGACCAACGGTTGCGGTCAGCGGCCAGGCGTCCAGCTTCACGATGAAGTTGCTGCCAGGCGCGGTGTTGGTGTTGGTGGGCGTGGGGTAGCCAGTGGTGTTGGTCGCGCAGGAGCTGGGAGCAGCCTTGCCGGCAAAACGGTCGGCCATCCAGGCCAGCGCCTTCGGAGCAGCCTGGAACTGGGTCACGATGTGCTCGCTGGGGTACAGGTCGAACTGGACCTTGCCGCCATTGGCGCAGTAGTAGCGCTTGAGGTCGATGTCCTGAGCCAGGGGGATGAACTCGTCAGCCTTGCCGTGGTACTGGTACATCGGCACGGTCAGTGCGCTCTTGCCCAGGTTCTGCTGGTTCAGCGTGGCTTCGACGGCCGGCACGCCCAGGATGTCGTCCAGGGTGATACCGGTGGGGTCAACCGTGAACTGCGACAGGGTCTTGTTCTGCAGATCGAACAGGGCCGTGAACACGCACTCGGTCTTCAGCTTGGCGATCTGGGCCTTGCCGTCAGCGCTGGCCAGCAGGTTGAAGTTCTTGCCGATGGTGCCGGGGTATTGCACGCCCAGGCCAGCCACGCCGGAAGCCAGGAAGGCGGCGCCCAGGTTGCCGTCCAGGAAGTGGGCGGCAGCGATGAAGTTGGCGGGGATGCCACCAGCGGCCACACCAGCCACCTTCAGGTCAGGTGCGTAGGTGGACAGCACTTCGGCAGCCCAGGCAGCCGATTGACCACCTTGCGAGAAGCCCCAGATACCGACCGGTGCGGTCGCGGAGATGCCAACCGAAGGAATCGCGGTGGCGGCCTTGAAGATGTCCAGAACGGCATTGCCTTGCGACTGGCCGGACAGGTAGGTGGACTCGGTGCCAGTCAGGTAACCAGCGTAGTCGGACACCAGCACAGCGTAGCCAGCCTTCAGGGCGGCGTTGATGTTGGCGTTTTCATATTCGTTGCTGCCAGCGGCGAACTGACGCGAAGGGGCGCAATCCTGAGCCAGGCCTTGCGTGCCCACGGCGTACAGGATCACGGGACGAGCGCCCGTGCCCGACCAGGCGGTCGTGGGCACCAGCACGGTACCGGACACGGCGTTGGGCTTGCCGAGCGAGTCAGTGGACTGGTACAGCACGTTGAAGGCCTTGGTGGCCGGGGCGCCGGCGCCCAGGTTGACCGTGGCAGGACGGTACTGGATCAGGTCGCCATGGGCGCCGCCCAGAACGGCTGGGTTGGTGTAGAAAGTGGCGTCGGAAGGACCAACGACGGGGGCGGCATAAGCAGACGACACCGCCAGGGCGATGGCGGCCAGGGGCACGCTCAGAACGGTCTTGCGCAGGGTACGGATCATGTGTCTCTCCATGTGAAGCTTGGCGATTTATCGAACGCCAACAATCGGTTAACTGTCACCGTTAGTCTCTCGAACTGTTGCTGGCTGAACGAATAGGGTTTTTGCGCGACTGGCGGAAAATCCACCCCAAACCCCGTGATCGCGGGAGATACAAAACGCCCCAATCGGCTTGGGTTCCCCCTCTCCCCCGAGAGGGTTAACCCAGAAAAAGCCCCCTTCTAACCCCCTCAAAAAGCCTGTCCGACAAGCGCCTGCGCGCCCCATCCGGACAGCGCCAAACCGCACCACAAACCGCCCACCGCGCCGCGAAACAGCCCCTTTGATTCAGGGGGACACACAGGCTGAAGTGCCAAAACCCGCACGATCGTGCGCAATGACTTGCCACAAGCGGCCGACTCTGGGGTATAAACGCGTCCTGATTCGAACGACCGTTTGAAAAGAACGATCGTTCTAAAAGCAACCATTCCCCCAACAGCGCCACTCGACTCTGGCGCCCGACCGAACCGAGGTGACATATGCCGCAGTACAAGGCCCCTTTGCGCGACGTGCGCTTCCTGCTCAACGAAGTGTTTGACTACAGCGCGCACTACGCCCAGCAGCCCAATGCCGAAGACGCGACCCCCGACATGGTTGACGCCATCCTGGAAGGCGCTGCCACCTTCTGCGAAGAAGTGCTGGCCCCGCTGAACCTGTCGGGCGACCAGGAAGGTTGCACCTTCAAGGACGGCGAAGTCACCACCCCCAAGGGCTTCAAGGAAGCCTACGCCGAGTACGTGGCGGGCGGCTGGCAAGGCATCTCCCACCCCAAGCAGTACGGTGGCCAGGAGCTGCCCATGTCGCTGAACCTGCTGAAGTCGGAAATGATGGGCACGGCCAACTGGTCGTTCACCATGTACCCCGGCCTGAGCCTGGGTTGCATGAACACCATCTTCCAGTTCGGCACCGAAGCCCAGAAGAACACCTACATGCCCCCGCTGGTTTCCGGCGAGTGGACGGGCACCATGTGCCTGACCGAACCCCAGTGCGGCACCGACCTGGGCCAGGTCAAGACCAAGGCCGAGCCCCAGGCTGACGGCACCTACAAGATCACCGGCACCAAGATCTTCATCTCTGCTGGCGAACACGACCTGGCCGAGAACATCATCCACATCGTGCTGGCCCGCCTGCCCGACGCCCCCAAGGGCACCCGCGGCATCTCGCTGTTCATCGTGCCCAAGTTCCTGGTGAACAAGGACGGCTCGGTGGGCGAGCGCAACACCGTGGCCTGCGGCGCCATCGAGCACAAGATGGGCATCCGTGCGTCCGCCACGGCCGTGCTGAACTTCGACGGCGCCACCGGCTTCATGATTGCCGAGCCCAACAAGGGCCTGGAAGCCATGTTCACCTTCATGAACACCGCCCGCATCGGCACCGCCGTGCAGGGCCTGGCTCACGCCGAGCTGTCGTACCAAGGCTCGCTGCCCTACGCCAAGGAGCGCCGCTCCATGCGCGCCTTGTCGGGCAAGAAGGACGGCGACCAGGTGGCCGATGCCCTGATCTGGCACGCCGACGTGCGCCGCATGCTGCTGACGCAACGTGCCGTGGCCGAAGGCGCCCGCTCGATGATCTACCACGCTGCCAAGCTGGCCGACAACATGGTCGCGGGCGTGGCCGAAGGCAACAAGGCCAAGTACGAAGAGTTCGACGACCGCCTGGGCTTCTACACCCCCATCCTCAAGGGCTTCATCACCGAGATGGGCCTGGAGTGCGCCAACATCGGCATGCAGGTCTTTGGTGGCCACGGCTACATCAAGGAGCACGGCATGGAGCAGATCGCCCGTGACGCGCGCATCTCCACGCTGTACGAAGGCACCACCGGCATCCAGGCACTCGACCTGCTGGGCCGCAAGGTGCTGCTGCAGACCCGCGGCAAGTGCATCAAGGAGTTCACCAACGAGATGATTGCCCAGGCCAAGCCCCACCTGCTGGACGGCGGCCCCATCGGCAAGATGGCCCGCCTGGCCTTCAAGCGTGCCATCCAGTGGAAGATGCTGACCCTGCGCATCATGCTGCGCGCCGCCAAGGACCGCGATGTGGTCAGCGCCGCCTGCAACGACTACCTGATGTACTCGGGCTACGCCATGATGGGCCACTTCTGGCTCAAGCAGGCCCTGGTGGCCAACGAGAAGCTGGCCAAGGGTGGCAAGGACTCCGCCGAGTTCTACAAGGCCAAACTGCAAACGGCCGAGTTCTACTTCGACCGCCTGCTGCCGCGCGCCGATGGCCACAAGAAGGCCATGCTGGCACCCACCAGCTCGCTCATGCAGATGGACAAGGAACACTTCAGCTTCGTCTGATCGCACACACGCACACGGCCTCCCGCCGTGTCGCCTCAAGCCCGCCACGGCCTCCAGCCCGGCGGGCTTTTTCATGGGTCTGACCGGATCGCCCGACCCATGAAAAAGCCCCGGGGCGCCTTGCGCTCACCCCGGGGAACAGGAGCGTGGAGAAAAAGTACGGGGATCGGGCCGGCCGCCACATGGGGCTTCACAGCAGGCGCCACGGAGAAGTGACAGTTAACCAGGCGTTCGATGTCGCCGGCCCGATGGTTCGGCCATGTCAGCCGATCAGCTCAGCCCATCAGTTGTCCACCGGAGCCGGTGGCGTGATGGTGAAGGTGAACTGCTGGCCACTGCCAGACACCAGCGCGGTCAGGATGCCCGAGATGAAGCAGCCCTTGATCTGTGGGAAGGTGGTCGAGCCCTTGAAGATCAGGTTGCCATTGCCGAAGGACGCGATGGGGCCGTCAAAGTCCAGCGGGAAGACCACGGGCTCGACCATCTTGCACTGCCCGAAGGGGATGCCCATCAACGAGGTGATGGTGATGTTCATCGGCACCGAACCGTGCACGTGCAGGATGCCGTCGTTGTCCAGCGAGACCGTGCCCGTCATGTCGGCAGCCGGCTTGATGCTCATGCCGGTCGAGAAAGGGATGCCGATGATCTTGACCGGGTAGGCGAAGTCAGGGATGTTGACCTGGCCCACGATCTTCTTGGTCGACAGGTTGACGTTGGCCGTGAAGGTCGAGGTGTCGGGCTCGGGGAAGTCCTGCATCAGGGTCTTCAGGTGCACATTGGAGGCCAGCTTCCACTTGTCCATCTTGACGATGAAGTCGCCGCCGTTCGGGGTGGCGTTGGTGGAGGTGGGGTCACCCTTGGTGGTCGAGCAGGTGCTGGGCGCAGCGGTACCGGCGAAGCGATCGGCCATCCACGACAGGACCTTGGGCGCGGCCTGCGTCATGGTGGCGATGTGCTCGCTGGGGTAGAGGTCAAAGGCCACCGGCGTGCCCAAGGCGCAGTACTTCTTCTTCAGCGCCATCTCCTGGTCCAGCGGGATGAACTCGTCAGCCTGGCCATGGAACTGGTAGAGCGGCACATTGATCTTGGTGTTGCCCAGGTTCTGCGCATTGAGGGTGTCGGCCACGGCGGGCACACCCAGGATGTCGTCCAGCGTGGTGTTGGCCGGGTCATTCGTGTACTGAGACAAGGTCTGGTTCTCGTGCTCGAACAAGGCCTGGAACACGCACTCGGTCTGCAGCTTGCTCAACTCGGCCTTGCCAGACGCGCTGGCCAGCAGGTTGAAGTTGCGGCCGATGGTGTTGGGGTACTGCACGCCCAGGCCCGACACGCCGGACGCCAGGAAGGCAAAGCCGATGTTGCCGTCCAGGTTGCGGGCCGTGCGCATGAAGTCGCCCGGCACGCCACCGGCCGCCACACCCACCACCTTCAACTCAGGGGCGTAGGTGGACAGCAGTTCACCCGCCCAGGCCGCCGTCTGGCCACCTTGCGAATAGCCCCAGATGCCCAGCTTGGACGTCATCGAGAAGCCCACCGAAGGGATGTTCGTGGCCGCGCGGAACAAGTCCAGCACGGCCTGCCCCTGCGACTTGCCCGACAGGTAGGTTGCCTGCTGGCCATTGAGGTAGCCCGCGTAGTCCGACACCAGCACGGCATAGCCGGTCTTCAGGGCGGCCACGATGTTGGCGGCCTCGTAGTCCTTGCCCACTTCGAACTGCCGCGAAGGCGAGCAGCCACTGGCCAGGCCATGGGTACCGATCGCGTAGAGCAGCACCGGGCGGGTGCCGCCACCGGCGTAAGCCGTCGTCGGCACGATCACCGTGCCGGACACTGCATTGGGCTTGTTGAGCGAATCGGTCGATTGGTAGACAACGTTGAAGGCCTGGGTCGACGGTGCCCCCGTGCCCAGGTTCACCGTCGTGGGGCGGTACTGGATCAGGTCACCGGCCTTGCCGGACAGGCCGGCGGGCACGTTGTAGAAGGACGCATCGGATGGGCCGACGGGCGCGGCCCAGGCTGACGACACCGCCAGCGCCAGGACGGCCACAGGCACGGTCAGGACGGATTTGCGAAGCAAGTTGTTGATCATGTCTCTCTCCAGATAAACAAGGCGGCTTATCAGGCCACCGACAATCGATTAACTGTCAACGTCAGTCTGAAGAACTGGCACATCAGAAACTCAGAGGGTTTATGC
>Ga0265327_10000172_pt1 | contig 139400 bp, 116 predicted proteins | sample 41621metaG_FD_202089 | JGI IMG/M metagenome (GOLD analysis project Ga0265327, IMG submission 202089) | Rhizosphere microbial communities from Carex aquatilis grown in University of Washington, Seatle, WA, United States - 4-16-21 metaG | ecosystem: Host-associated > Plants > Roots >... | reverse complement strand
AGGATTGCGTAATTATTTTTACTCGTACCTCCCCACGAGTTATTTTATGTTTCAGATGGTCAATATTGCTACAGTTATACCAGATTTAACATTTCATTAAGTATCGTCCTGCAATGTGGGCTAGGTTGACATCTGGGATTATGTTGATGAACTCGTTCAGCAAAATGAAGTTGACAAGTATGTCTCTGAAAATAATTTAGTTGAAGTGGTTTATAGAAATGACACTTCGACTTTCGACCATATATTGTTGCCGACTTACGATCCAAATGTTTTTATCACATTAGTCATTGATTTAAAAAATGAAACGATACTTGGACATATCAAATTGGACTTAGATCAAAAATATGGCCATTCTTAAATCAACAATCATCTTTCACTGTATTGTCCTTTTACGCTGAGGTACATTGGGGTGCAGCATTTAAAATTCCATCTTTGCAAAATCAGATGGTTTATACGAAACTGCAGCACATCTAAATTATCACTATGCTAGCTGTACATTGGACCCCAGTAAGTAATACCAAATCAGTTTTAAAGAATGGCATTACCAAGTCTAAAAATGGGCTTTATTGTTTTCCCTTAACAGGAATCAGATCACTTGATCGATGGTGGATCCATTTTTTCAACCAAAAATACAGTACAAGGAAAAGGAAAAAATATAACGGCATTATATTTAGAATCAAACAGGAAGATTTGCCGGCTTATTTTGGTAGTTGGCCTGGCGCAACAACCCGACATGATTTTGAAAAAGAAATAACCAGTATAAAGGCACTTGGAACAGAATATAGAGAAACTTTATTATGGCGGCTTGGCGAATTGCTTGCTAGAAATTTGAATTTGAACACCTCCATTTGGGGCCATGAAAAGGAGACCGAAATATTCTTAAAACTTGCTGACCTTGAAATTCAAAAATCACCGAAAGCTTTTGTGCAAAAAACGGCAGACATTAATTTTATGACATACGCTTTGGAGGACTATCAGATCGTTTTGACAAAATCCATTGCTGCTAATAGAATCTTGAAAGTCTTGCCACAAGGTGATGAATTTGGACGAGTACATCGACTCCGAAAGAAATTACGTTATTAGTTATTGAGTCCTAGCTACTAATTGTCATAGACCCAAGATTCAGCATGTAGCTTTATACCCAACTAACAGAAAAATTCCGTTCAACAAATATGAACCTTCGTAGCCTTTATGCATTGATTGGAATTATCCCCTTTCTATTAGAATCTTGTAGTCAAAAGACCCCGGAGCAGGAAAAACTTATCAAAGTAAGCGTCGCAAATTTTAATTCAAGTCACTATACAGAAGCTATAAAAGGTTTTGACAAATTAATACAACTGGATTCCACAGATTATGTTAGCTGGTCATTTAGAGGAAAAACATTATTTCTCTTAAAAAGAGACGATGAGGCTTTATATTCTTTTAACAAAGCACTTTCAATAAATCCTAAATATAACGATGGCTATGCCGATAGATCGACCTACTACTCTTTAAAAGGGCAATCGGAACAAGCACTTCAGGATATTAATATCGCACTAAAAGGCAATCCGGATGACACAAGTTTCTTACTTATCCGAAGCTGGGATTTTATTAAAAGCAATAAATTTGACAGTGCTATACTTGATTGCAACCACCTTTTAAAAATAGATCCTAAAAATTCCGAGGCTTTTTATAATAGAGCTTTTGCCTTTAAGGGTATTGGCAATTTTGACAAGGCACTAATGGATCTCAATTCAGCAATCGAAATAAATCCTAAAGCTCCCGGACCGTATAATGATAGAGGGTATATTTTACTATCTCAGCTAAAGTATGCGCTTGCTATTCCGGATTTTACAAAATCAATTCAATTAGCAAGAGTAGAAGACTCCTCCATAAAAGCGTATTCCTATAATAATCGAGGCTTTTGTCAATACAAATTTGGAAATTTAGAGGAGGCGCTTAATGATGTAAATACATCCATTCAAATACTCCCTGGCAATTCCTATGCATATAAAAACCGGGCGTTGATTTACTTAGGAATGAAAAGGAATTCAGAAGCCTGTGCAGATCTGGAATTATCATTAAAACTTGGGTTTATAAAAAAATACGGGAATGAAGTATTAACGCTGCAATCGAAGAATTGTAAATAACTACATAAGAATTGACTCCTTGAATTTCCCGTTCAAACTAACCTAAGTTAATAAACCCAATGTATGCCAAACCTCCTCTACTTATTTCCGATCATTTTTTTAATGGGATGGTTTATAGCTACTTTTTTTTTTAAGCAAGATGGGATGGGCTAACCTGGCTGCCAAATATGAGTACAACGACCTTTTTACCGGGACAAAAATTGGAATGATATCAGCCAGAGTCAATATAGTAGATTATAGAAATTCTCTAATATTAAGATATAATGAAAGTGGCATCTATTTAAGGCCGATATTAATTTTCCGATCTTTTCATAATCCGATTCTAATACCCTGGGAAGATATTAAGTCAATCCGAGATCGAAAAGACCTCTTTTTTACAGCAAAAGAGCTGTCAATTGGAGATCCTTTGGTCGCTCGAATTTCTATAAGCATTGCCACATTTAAGCAATTGAAAGATGTTCCTACTTTACCATTATAAGATTACATTGAGCTTGTTATCGCAACCTCCTCCTTTGACTTTTTGATTCTTTCGTTTCTTGCCTAATTCAACCATTTGATTCGATCCTATAAAACCAGCCTAATGAAAGAAATGGAAGCTATAAATGAACCTAATGCTCATAGACCCTGGACATTGCTAAAGGGAAAACGGACGTTTTATCAGGAATGGAATGATGCATTATTCTTACACTGGAAGGTTGAGGAAAGCGAACTGCAAAAGCTTAGCCCTTCAAAAGTTTCAATTGACAAATTTGAAGGTGAGGCATGGATCTCGTTGGTGGCATTCACTATGGAAAAAATAAGACCCAAAAATCTACCTTCCATTTCATTTATTTCTAATTTTCATGAAGTAAATGTGCGGACGTACTTAATCCATGATAACAAACCAGGTGTATTTTTTCTAAATATCGAGGCTCAAAAAGAAACTTCCGCATTTTTAGCCCGAAAACTTTCAGGACTTCCGTATGAAAAAGCGGTAATCAATCGTGGCGAAAAGGAAGAAATAAATTACTTCAGCTCCAGGAATAAGAATAAAAATTTTAGCCTGGAAACAAAATTTATAGTAGGGACCGAGTTGACAAATAAGACGGCACTCGACATTTGGCTTACTGAACGTTATTGCTTGTACTTACAAATAAATACGGAAACATACAGGTATGAAATTCAACATAAACCCTGGCAACTTTTTAATGCAGAAATTTTAGAATTGACGATAGCGTATAAATTTGGAACCATTCAATTGAATCGGAAACCGGACCTAATTCATTACTCTAACGGTGTTCGTGTATTTAATTGGAATAAAGAATTAATAAGATAAGGCCACTTAACTAAGGTATACTTCCGCAAAATATGACGATTGGACAAGAATTATTACAGGAATTAGCACTTGAAGCTGCAGTAAGCAGACGATTTTTAGAACGTGTTCCGTTTGATAAAGCAGCCTTTAAGCCAACAGAGAAATCAGAAGAATTAGGGCGACTCGCCATTCATGTTGCAGAAATTATTGCCTGGTGGACCTCGGTAGTTGAGACAACCCAATTAGACTTTAAAGACTTTGTTCCTCAAGATATCAAAACAAACGAAGCATTATTAGACTATTTTGATGATCTATTTGCAAAGGCCAAAAGCGCGCTTCTAACTGTCAAAGATGGAGAATTTGAGAAGGAATGGAGTATGACACATGGAGCGGATTTACTTTTTTCCTTACCGAAAAAACAAGTTGCCCGACTTTTTTGTATGAACCATTTGGTTCACCATCGGGCACAATTGGGCATGTATTTACGCCTTTTGGACATTCCAGTTCCGGCGACTTATGGGCCTTCAGCAGATGATGAAGATGTAATGTTGATTAATCGGTATGGCGCTATTTAATTATACTTAGAGTTGCATGGGCTTACCCTATTTACTCACTTGTCAAAGCTGCCAACTGGTTTTTGTGCTGAATCTAGTTCCGATTGAAACTCAATTTGATTATTTGGAAGCTGAAAAACAATAACTAAGGTGAATAACGAAATAACAAATATCAAGATAAGTAAGGCAAAAGCAAAGCGACTTTTTCTCGAAGGGTATCATTTGGCTTTTCAGACAAAGAAGAAAACAAAACCCTGGGAAAAGATTTTCGACTTATGGTACCTTGCTGCCAACGCTGGACACAAAAGAGCACAATTCTATTTGGGGACTTGTTATGACCTCGGACATGGGACTAGCAAAGATTTGCAGCTTGCATTTGATTGGTATTTAAAAGCTGCAAAATCAGGGCATCGGGACTCTCAATACAATGTCGGCTTCTTTTTTGGACATGATGAACTTAGTCCTATAAATCATACAAAAAAAGTATACTGGTACATTAAGGCAGCAAATGCTGGATTAATTGATGCTCAAAGAGATCTTGGGTTCTCTTACTTCTATGGAGAAGGAATTAAAATGGATTATCAAAAAGCAATTTATTGGTATAAAAAAGCGGCAGAAAAGAATGACGACAAGGCTTGTTACAATTTAGGACTTTGTTATAAATATGGTGACGGTGTGACCAAATCAAAACGATGGGCAATACACTATTTTAAAAAGGCAGAAAAATTTGGACATAATATGGCAAAGAGACAAATAAAGACATTAACCAAATAATAGAAATGTAAATTCAACCTTGCCCCCCAATCGTCGGTTATAGTAGGATAGCATATTCATTTTAAGTCTATTGCCCCTCCACCAATAATTTCACAAACCATAACACAGCCTGCCCAAGGACCAGAATATCTTTGCCTTCTTCAAACCTGTGTTTATGTGTTTTCCGGTGTTTCGTCTTTTCCGGCCTGCAAAATCCTTCCTAAACCTTTCAGGAATAATCCTGATGTATTTTCTATGCATTCCTTCACAAGCCGGCGCCTGGGGTAAGGAAGGTCATGCTATCGTCTCAGAGGTGGCCATGCACTATGTTAGTGATTCCACACGCGCCAAAGTCCTGAACATCCTGAAAAATATTTCTGTTCCGGATGCTGGTAACTGGATGGATAATATGCGCTCCAATGATTACTACAAATTCATGCAACACTGGCATTATGTGGATATACCTAAGGATAGCAGCTATAAAGCCGGACAGGGTGATAACCTGATTGCCGCATTGAATACTTCATTTAATGAACTTAAAAATAGCTCTAGCATCAATGCCGAAAAAACACAGGAAGATCTGTTAATCATTTTCCACCTGATCGGCGATATGCACCAGCCCCTGCATACCGGCTATCCCGATGATCGAGGTGGCAATGATATCCAGGTCAACTTTAAAGGGAGCGGTACTAACCTTCACCATTTATGGGATTCCGACCTGATCGAAGATCAGAACATCACTCCGGACACCGTTTTAAGCCTTGCTGATCAGCTGCCCAGGGCCATGATAAACGTGATCAGTACTGGTAATTTCTTAAGCTGGATGAATGATAGCCGGAGTCTTTTACCCCAGGTTTATAATTTTAATGGCCATAAAATTGACCAGGATTACGAAGACCGGAATAAAAGAATGCTGGAATTGCAACTTTTAAAAGGTGGAATTCGCCTGGCTAAAGTCCTGGATGCTATTTTCGCTTCCACTCCTGCAGCAGATGCAACATTGCAGGGCCAATAATTATGCATGCACTCATTTCCTGGCTGAATAATCTTCATGCTTTTGTCCGTCTGGTATTTTGCCTGGCGGTGGCGATCCTATTATTCTTCGTCTTTGACCATTACCGTATTGAAACCCTGACTGCCGTCATGCTGTCCTGGCTGGTTTTTTGCATTTGCCTCATCAGTATCTCCTGGATCACCTTCATTACGGTGCCTTTAGAACAATTGCGAAAGGAATCGAATGATCAGGACCAAAGCAAGCCTGTGATTTTTGTTCTTATCCTCTGCATTATCTGCATAAGCCTGGTGGGTGTCGTTTTATTAATGCGTCCGAGCGAGCCTGGCGCAGGAGGCAGAGAATTGCATCACCTGGTGGCATTGGCCGGGGTTGCTATTTCCTGGATCCTTTTACATACCCTGTTTACCCTTCATTACGCACGGATCTATTATTCCCTCGAATCAGCGGATCCCTGCATCCATAATGGGCTTGATTTCCCATCAGAAGATGCACCGGAATACCTGGATTTTGCTTATTTCTCCTTTGTAGTAGGCATGACCTTCCAGGTTTCAGATGTGGTCGTTAATACCAAGCTCATGCGGAAAGTAGTACTTCTGCATGGTATCCTTTCCTTCATATTCAATACGACGATATTGGCATTGAGTATCAGCATCGTTCCGAATCTTGGAAAATAATCAAACGGGATATATTACATTTACAATATCATGTTCAATATAGACGCTATTAAAGCCACCATTGAGGCCCAGACCTGTTCTGAGCATCAGCAACACCCTGTCCTGACGGTCGTTGATGAAGGCGTAAGTATTGCGACCTGTTGTCAGCCTTTCCACGCGCAAATGTCATCAATGCTGGAAAAGGAAATCGAAGCCTCCATTCAGAAGCTGATGGAGGATGCCTTGAAGAATCTGGAATAATAGTTCCAGGGGTCTATCGCCTGCATTCAATTCGAAAATGCATGCATTTCAATTATTACATTTATTAAATTAATAACAATCGAGTGGATTGTTCCCGAATTTTTATGCCACCACCATGGCAATATGTTCACCCTTCCGGCTTATTATTAAGGTATCTGCATGACAGTTTATAAGGACCAAGTATTTAGCAAATGAGCAGCAAAGGCATGGCAGTAAGTAGCATTGCAATGCCTTTTCTCCCTTTTTAGGTCTTTTTTCTTCTCATTTCCTTCTTGCTTCTGAATTCCTTTTTTGATTCTCAAGATCCTAAAGAACTTAAAAGGAACTTTTAGGAAACTCACTTTTTATCCTTAATGAATCATAATTAAACCTGCCCCTGATAATGGCACGAACAAAAATACCCATTATGGAACTAAAGGATCCCGGACAAAGAGGACAACGAACACCGGTTCCGGTACCACTTCCCCGGGAAGGAATAGTAATGGGATGAATGATAGTCTAAAGAACTAAATCCACTATTCCGTAAACGAAAAAGCCGCTCTGTGTAAGCAAAGCGGCTTTTTTACGTAATGATTCTAATGATTAATGACCATCATGATGATCTCCACGGTGATCATCATGGTGTGCACGGTGATAACCTCTATGATAATGGTTTTCTACATGACGATGGTGTTCCATACCGCCGCGACCTGAATTTCCCATTGGTACTGGTGCTCCCTGATGGTTGCCATCCTGTCCATGATTTCTATTATGCTGGCCCATTTGTCCTCCTTGATCGTTATGGCCCATTTGCCCTTGCTGACCAGTTTGGCCCATTTGCCCCTGCTGACCAGAATGATGCCGCGGACCATTCTGACCTTGCTGACCTTGCTGACCGCGATTGTTTGAACGCTGAGTGCCTTGTTGATTTCCTTGCGTCGGTGTCTGGGTATTGTGATTGGCAGAAATGGGCGTCTGAGGAGCCTGGGCCGGATCGGTCTGGGGATTATTCTGTTGATGGCCTGTATGCTGTTGGGCGGATACCTGAATGGCAGGAACTGCAAGACTTAGCACGAGGGCTGCATACCGAAAACGTTTTGATAAATGCATTTATAAATGATTTTAAGCGCTAAAGATAGGCTCTTGCTATCCGTTTAAGATGATCATTTTATCAACCTAATGATCAACAGCATATTCATGCAATCCTTGGACCTAAGTGGGTATTCCGGGAACTAAACCCTTTTTGATCTTCGGGAAGGAAGGACATCATGATTATTGCCATTGCAAATAAATCAAAACAACTGCAGCAATCGTCATGAGCACCAATGTGGTAAATCCCAAAAAATTAGACACCCGGCCATTGGTATGCTCACCCATTACCCGCTTGTTATTGCAAATATGCAATATGATAGCAATAATGATTGGTGCCGTTAGGCCATACAGGATAGCCGTATAAATCAATGCTTTGATCGGGCTGAGTCCAACATAATTCATCAAAAGCCCTAAGACCAGTGAAATAATGATGATGATATAAAATGAAGGGGCCTCATGAAATTTCTTATTCATCCCCATTTTCCAACCAAATGTTTCTGAAAACATGTACGACAAGCTTCCGCAGAGAACGGGTATCGCCAGGAAGCCGGTTCCTATAACCCCTATGGCAAAAAGGTAGTAGGCAAAATTTCCGGCAAGTGGTTGTAGGGCTCTGGCTGCCTGTTCTACAGTCTGGATGTCCTTGACACCGCCCTGGAATAGGACGGTTCCGGTTGTCAGGATGATGAAAAACATCACAATATTCGAGAACAGCATGCCCAGGTTGACATCCGTTTTCATGACGCCCAGGATGTGGTTATTGACCACGATCTTCCGGCTGATTTTACTCACCAGCTGACGTTCCTGCATTTCTTCTACTTCCATATTGGCCTGCCAGAAGAACAGGTAGGGCGAAATGGTCGTACCCAATATAGCCACCAGGATATTCAGGTAATCCTTGTTCCAGATCACATGTGGCAGTAAGGTGGCATTGGCAACTTTTAGCCAATTGGTATGGGCTATAAACGGGACGATAAGATAGACCAGCAGGATCATGGCCAGGTACTTCATCGTTCGTGCCATTTTACGATAGGGCAGTAAAATGATGGCGGCCATGACCAGACCTGTAAAGAGAATGCTGAAGATCCAAACGGGAATCGCCGGACAAATCAGATTGGCGACAGCGCCCATGCCGGCGATATCTGCCCCGATATTCATCACAATGGCCGGAAATGAAAACAGGATCATGAGGTACAGGATAGCCCGGGGATAATTTTTCTTTAAGACGCCAGTGAGTCCCTCTTGTGTGACAATCCCAATCCTGGCGCACATGCCCTGGATGGCTGCCATCAATGGGAAACTGATCCAGGCCGTCCAGAGGGTCGTCAATCCGAATTGGGCGCCGGCCTGGGAATAGGTGGCTATTCCGGAAGGATCATCATCGGATGCACCTGTTATCAATCCCGGTCCCAGTTTCCGGAAAACCCTAACCACTGGTATAAATAATCGATTCAGACGCAATGGAGTTAACTGGTCTAGGATTGAACGGAAAAGTTTCAGCTAGAAGTTCACCAGTTTTTTAAGGGTCCAGTCGTACTTCCATCGATCAGCAGGAGTCGCAGCCGGCTGTGCACCGGTGAAGTTATTGATATAGTACTCACCAATGATAAATTGCGGATCCACCTCGATATTTAAAAAGCCGGGGCTTTCCTGATTGTACGCCTCAAGCACCAAACCTTTCACAGTCGTTTGAAACGGTGTCTTGATTAAATTCCCTTTGGGATCTTTTTGAATTTTGTGCAAACCGCGTTGTTGATTGGCGAAACCGCCAGCTCCGGCTATAACGTATGGGATATGGGTTTTGCTGAGTGTCCGGGTAAAGCGTTGGTAATTGTGCACATGACCAGATAAAACAAGATCGGGTTTACGGCCACTCTTTTTAAACGCCTCATCCAGGTCACTTAAAATGATCGGGTAACCTCCATGAGTGGTATCGAGAGAAAAGCAGGGATGATGCGCGCTTAGTATGAGGCATTTATTAGTGGGTGCCGATTTCAGCTGGGCAACCAGCCATGAAAATTGGGTCCTGGCCTTATCACTGACTGCATCGAAGGATCCATCCACATTCGAGAATAGTCCGATCAGCGTAGCGTAAGGCGTATTTAGAACCCAGTATGGCCAGGGTTGGTTCATCGTCATGCGGTAGGAAGAAAACGGCCCATAATGGGGGCTAGGGTCACAGAAATTGGTCATAAAACCAAAGAGCGATACCTCATTATCGGCTGGATCACCTTTAAGGGTCTGGGTATCGCAATCGTGATTACCAGGAATAGCCAGGATGGGGTTCGGATAGGTTTGGTAGGGTTCATAAAATTGCGGCGAATACTGAGTGGATACGCCATTATAGTAGACGACATCGCCCAGGTGATAAAGAAAAGCCGGAATGCTGCCCGTGCTTTGTACAACCTGCTCTTCCATTTGTTTGGCAATGGCATCTTGGGTTTCCGTTCCATTGATCCCTCCGGTATCACCAACTGCATGGAAGCACATTTTTTTTGCCGCAAGAATCTGATTCATTTTTGCAGGTGTGATCACCGACGATAAGTCTAAACTCAGGCTGGCTGGTTTGATGAATTGCGAAGGGATTTTTACAAAACGATGATTGGGCTTGGGTGCAGAGGTGGGCACCGCAAAAGGAGCCATAATTTTATGGGTTCCATTGCCATTTTCTTTCCGGATCTGAGGTTCCATGAGATTATGTATTTATGACAACAAATTACTCGTTCTGGTGCAATCCTGCATTATAGAAACAAATAGTTGATGAAAAATTATTTCTGGACAACTGAAATATCCGGATTTGCTGGCATACTAAAAACAGGGGTATTGACGTTGTATCCGAAACTGACTACTTATGCATCTATGCAGGTATTTCATAGTTGCCTTTCTGGGCCTATGCCTGCTTGTATCATGCAATAAGACGAACAATGTGGGTTTATCTGGCAGAAGTGCCCGCTTACAGGCTTCTTCAACGAGTTCGGATGCCGATACCCCGGTTGTATTTACAGGCCGGCATTATTCCACTTTGCAACGCCTCGATTGTTATCAAAGCCCGGATGCAGGCACCAGTTACTCAGATAGTATTATTGTTTATCGCCATCATGATTCGATTAGCTTTACGATGCAGGTTGGAGATGGGCTACATTCCGGTGAAAGTTCCGCTTATCAGAACTGGTTTTTTACTATTACCCGCCCGATCAATGGCCAGGAAGAATATGGCCCGATCAATTGGCAGCATAGCTGGCTGAGCATCCATGTATTCCGTGATAGTTTACAGGCCAGTTTCCAGCACACGGAGAGCTTTGGAAGTAGCTTGATGCAAAAGGACAATTATTGGATGCGGTTAAGGAAATAACTCAGAATTAATGGAGGATTTCGAACTAAAAACAAATTATTCGCTGCTAGCTCTGAATCTTGAATAATTAATAATCTGTTGGTTAATTTTTACAACAAACCCTATCCTTATGCCCTCTAAACCGTTACTTATAGTACTGGCTCTTTTATTCTGGTCTAATATTAATGCTCCAGTTTTTGCGCAAAAATCGAGCAGTTCCCAAAAATTGATTGCGGTTGCAAATTATGATTATACCCTTCCCAGTCCCGGATTTGTAGATTCCAGCCGCGTCTTTTATAGTGGTTCTCGGGGATCAAAATTTGATTTTGACAACCTGCGTTATGATTGGAATAATGTAGGTGATTATCCACCATTGACCGATCGACTACCTCCGAATGAGAATCGGTGGGGCTATATTCAGTATGACTCCGTACTGACTTACAAATCCCATAGTTTCTCTTTCTATACCGTAACTGGTTTGCGAAAATATGATTCGCTTGGGAGAATTATTGATTCCCGGATTGGATCACTCCCATCCAATGTGAAAAGGTACTTATTCATATATCCGGATAGTACCCTTAGAGTTAGCGAGGAGCTGATATACAACCCGTCCATGCAAAAATGGGATACCCTGACCTACAATAATTATGCATATACAGATAGTAATTTTCACCTGCTAAGGATCAACTGTATCTGAAGTGAACTCAAATAAATGGAGCGTTGAAAATGCGTATTGTCAATATATCCGGTCAGACAATACTTCCCGGTCCGGCAAGTACTCAGAAACCAATCAATATATCCGCTTTACCTGCAGGAGTTTATGTAATGGAGCTGTGGGACACTCAAACAAAATTTAAAACTAAAATTTTTCAGAAGCTTTAAGGACCCACAATTAGGGTCACCCAAAAATTCGCAAAATTATTTTATACCCTATTTGTTGATTAACTTTTGATCGGAGGAAATTGTTCCATCATTCCGTGAAAAGGTTTTCGTGAAAAGGTCCAGGCATTTTTGTTTAATTTCTTCCGGTAGTGTGGCATTATCGATGAAGAGGATTTTGCATTCCGAGGTCGCCTCCACGTAGTAGATCCTGAAATAGTCCTGCAGCCGGTTATGTTCGATAAAATAATCGAGATGTTCTATTTCGATATCGAACAACCTATTCATGAATTGGCGGTTCCGGACATTGAACTCGTTGGTCATGAGAAATGCTTTTATCTAACAGCGCAAATCTCATGCCATTTACTATTAATACATACTGTATTCCTGTTAACTGCTTGTTTTCATTGCCCGAAAAATTCTCATTAGTTTACAAATTACTGTTTATCAGTGTTAAGCAATTAAATACTATCAAAAATAGGACTATTTTATCTTTAATACCCAATGATATCCAAATAAACAAAATTCATCATAGATGCATATTATCAATGCTGTATAACTAATTATATGTTAATTATAAATCCATATAATAACGTTTCGCTCGTTTTTTCTTATGGCTAGAAATCATAATTGAATTCAAGCCACTGAAAATAATCAAACGAAAAGGCGAAGCAGCAAACGCGAGCCGCGCGCCAATCGGCTCAACCAAGGTAGGTGTCAACTATAATAGTATGGTATTTAACACCAGCATTTAATCTCCATAAAGATTATCGATGGCCGCGGCCAGGAAATGATCCTGATCACTTATCGGCTCCTCAGACACCTGATCCCCGAGCCGGACGGTCACCAGGTTGAACTTATTGGTCCATTCAGGGTAATACTTCATTTTTTCGGCGGTCATGGCCACCTTAGTCATAAAGGCAAAAGCATCCAGGAAATTGTCAAAACGAAATACCCGTACCAATTGCCCTTCTTCTTCCTGCCACATAAAATGCTAGATTTATTTAATAACCACAAACAAGTTCCTAACAGTATCGTACCAAAAGGATTGACGCTGAATACTTCAAGATTCCCTCGTACTAAAAATACTCAATTAGGGCACAAAAACATTAGGACCGAGCATCAGATTATCATCCGAATAGACGGCATTATCCAGATCCATCGTTCCATTGGCGAGGACCGGGGCCATTATCGCACGTAAATGCTGGAAAGAAGCATCCTTTGAACCCAGGCAGAAGCGCATTTGCGTCGAGCTTTCAATAAGTCTTGAAATGGTTTCAGGACTGATGAAGGCCCAATAAAATTGCGCTTTCCCGGATGGCACATAAGCCTCAATCATTTTTCGGGCATTGGAGATGGCGAGCGGTGCAGCCGTTGCAGTTGTCGCTTCATTAGCGGATTGATTATAGAAGTTCATATCACAGTTGGTAGGACATCTATTTTCAACGGTGATGATACTCGCAATGCTGGAACTTTCGAGGTAGGCATTATAGGCCGTTGCGGGCCAAAGGATCAGGACATTCTTATTAGTTACTTTATCCCAGCCGCTAAATACGCACACGCCATGGCCACCCCCGGCTTTATTTACGGCTTCCATTCCAAACTCTCCACCCAAGTCAATCAGCCATTGGCGGAATTCGTTTTCATGATCGCAATTATCATAAAAGGTGGTCATCCATTTATCAATCGCTTCTTCGTGCCGGGGAATCACCTTATTGATCACCTTACGATTTTGCTCCGTAACACCCGCATGAAGGCACTGAAATGAACCACAAAAAAGGCCCAGGATCATGATTGGCGATCTGAAAATTCCAAGTCTAAGTACAAAAGACATAAGCATTTATTGATTTTACGTGATGTAATAACCGAAAAGTAACCAAAAATATTTTCTTACAAAACAGCGGCATTGAACTGATTAGACTCTTTCGAAGCCTCACGGATTAAGCTAGTGGCACCCAATTTCATTAAACAAGGTCCACTGAACACGAGCCAGGTAAAATTAGTATAGAAGGCCTCGGCAAATGTTTTATCTTTTAAACAAGATGATTTTTAAGTGGAAAGATCGTGTTTGAACCATTTATTGAAATTTCTATATTAAGCCTTTGCATGAGTTCCCTTTCTTCGAATGACTAGTAGGGCTACAAACAAATTAAACAGCCATCCCAACCAGACAACGATTCGGTAGGTATCCATTGGTGGAAGTGCAATTGTTTGAATGATAATCCATTTAAACAAGCGAAGGCTTATTGCCGATAGCGTCAGTGCATAGCTAAGAATCATGTAATTCCGGTGAGCTGCAAATTTTCCGCCTCTCGCTTTATTAAATGCTGTCAATGTGAAATAAAACCAGAGTATCGCGAGCATGCAAAATGAAATTTGGGAATAAAAACCACCGTTACCAAAGTAACCCATCACCAGTCCTGAAGGAGCAGCACAAACTAATACGATCCCAACGTAGGCTTTACCGATATTCTTGTGAACCTTCCGATATCTCAATCTCAACCATTGAGAAAATTGAAGGAATCCGAACAGCAAAACAAAAATGCTGGTATAAACATGGGTAAAAAAGGCTACCAGATAAAAAGACGTTTTAATGTCCGCGTCCTTAGTTACAAGAAAAGCCACATCAGGATTTGCAGGTAAATACTGAATTGTGATCAGCAGCATCAAATATGCGAAGTAGCAGAATGCCGCAATGATCAATACATGCAGCCCCAGCCTGGCGAAATGGTTCATGGCTGCTTTGGAATTATAGAATCATCAGCGCCCAAAAACGTCATAATATTCCCGTGCATTTTTTTCGTACTTCAGCAATAGAACTATGTTCTTTTTCTCGATTTCTGTCAATTCATTTTTAATGTTTGTATTTAAGGGCACATACCAGGATTGAGCATCAAAAAAGACTCTCAGTGGTTGCGTTTTAAACGTATACCCATGGCGTGCATAAATCGTATTCCGGATGATCAGCAGGTCCCCTTTAAAGAGATTTTCAACATCAGTTTTGGTCAAGAGTTTTGCTGAGGCATTGATTGAATATATCACATCGGTAACTGTGGAAAATTCCTTCATATCCTCATTCGATTCCTCGTCTTTAATTCCTGATTTTTTTACCTTGTTCCAATTCGCATATCTCCTGGAATTCTCCAGCATTTGATTGGCATCGTACTTGAAACTCCTTTTCTGCAGGGTGTATTTACGGTTCGGAACCTCCATCTTTTGAAATGCTTTCCAGGTACCATTCAGCTGAGAGTCATTTTTACGTACTGCAAAATGAAAGGCGCCATCAAAATTATTGTCGCCGGGTTCTTTAAGATCAAAAACGAATGCATGACCATCTTCCTTTACTGTTCCATTAAACGGGCGCAAGAGGCCAGCATCAACGCTATGTCCAATGACCTTATCCCCTGTGATCTGATCAATTGAAATATTGATTTTGTTTTCACGGGTCCATTCTAAGCCATCGTCCGCAACGATACTGACCATATCATGGTCCAGATTAGCATCTTCAAAATAACCTACCCAGTATCCGATCAGGTCTTCGCTGGATTTAATCACGATATTTAGGTTTGAATTGGGAATTGTTACCCCTAAACCTCCTTTAGCATCCGTCTTCATTTCATCAACCACCTTTCCACCCGTGCGCTTAATTGCGTTATTGCAAGCCGGGAAAACTATTAAACAAGAAAAAAATATCGCGATCAGGAAAATCCTCATTGTATTTGAATTTTAATTTTAATTCGGATTTGAACTAATGCAAAAGTGCCGCATTCTTATAATCTGACTATAAGCCACAGGTTAAAAACAGGAAAATGATAACAATTTTAACACATCTATTATGCCCATTGCATTAATCACTGGCGCCTCTTCTGGCATTGGTTTGGAACTCGCCCGAATATTTGCCCAAAACAAAACGGACCTGGTGGTTGTAGCACGCAATGAATTGCAATTGCAGGAATTGTCCCGGCAACTTGAATCCGAATTTGGTGTCAAAGTCTGGATTCTGGCAAAAGACTTGTCCGTCCGAGAATCTGCACAGCAGATTTTTGATTGGTGCCAGGAACAAAAACTCGAGATTCAATACCTCATCAATAATGCCGGTTTCGGGGACAACGCGTTTTTCGCAACGAGTGACATCCGAAAACAGGAGCAAATGATCGATGTAAATATCTGGAGCCTTACCGCCCTGTGCCACCTTTTTCTTCCCGGTATGCTGCAATCCAAAACGGGTAAGATCCTCAATGTTGCTTCCACCGCGGCATTTGTTCCAGGCCCGGAGATGGCTGTGTATTATGCTACCAAAGCGTATGTGCTCCATTTCTCAGAGGCTATCGCCAATGAACTACAACATACCGGCATTACGGTTACAGCCTTGTGCCCGGGGCCTACCAGCAGCGGATTTCAGGCAGCAGCACAGATGGAAAACAACAAACTGGTCAAAGGGAAAAAACTTCCCAGTTCCAAATCCGTTGCTGCGTATGGTTATAAGGCCATGATGCGCGGTAAGACCGTCGCAATCCCCGGATTCGGCAATTTCATGACGGCATTCGGTGTCCGATTCGTAAGTCGCAATTTTGCAACCCGCATCAGCCGGTGGGTACAGGAACATTGATCGGCATTCGGCATTGAAAACGGAGTAGTCCGAATCAGATTCCAGGAGCCAGAGGATCCGAACCGGTATCCTGACCTTGTTCCGGAGCCTGTTTCTTGTGATCATGCTCCAGCTCATATTTCAGTTCCGGATCGGCTGATGCCTCCTGTATCGCCTTATGCTTCTCGATGAGTTCATCATGATGCGCCTTTAGATATTCCAATCGTTTCTTTCCATAGGCTAGCCGGGCAATTAGTACGAAGAGCGCAGGCACTACAAAGATCGCGATCGAAGTGGCGGCCAACATCCCTCCGAACACCGTAAATCCGATCGTTCGCCGGGCCACAGCACCTGCACCGGTAGCAAGAACCAGCGGCATGACACCCAGTATGAACGCCAGGGAGGTCATAATGATTGGTCGCAAACGCAAATGCACCGCATCCAGGGTGGCCTTAATGATCTCCTCTCCTTCATCGACTCGCTCCTTGGCAAATTCCACGATCAGGATGGCATTCTTGGCCGCCAGACCAATCAAGGTGATCAATCCGATCTGGGCATACACATTATTTGTAAGCTTAGGCAAAAAGGTCAGTGTTAGAATAGCGCCAAATGCTCCGATTGGTACTGCAAGAAGTACTGCAAATGGTACTGCCCAACTTTCATATAAGGCAGCCAGAAAGAGGAAGACGAATACAATCGAGAGCATGAATATATAGGTGCTCATCGAGCCGCTTTGCACCTCTTCATAGCTCAGCCCGGAGAATTCATAACTATAGCCCTGCGGAAGGGTTTGGGCAGCCACTTCACGTAACGCATCTAATGCCTGACCACTACTATAGCCTGCAGCAGGTGAGCCATCTACTTCTGCAGAACGGAATATGTTGAAATGGGAAATCAGTGGCGCCGTTTCGATCGGTTTATAACTGATCACTGCACTCAAAGGCAACATCTCGCCGTTCTTATTCCGGACGAAATAATTGTTCATATCAGAGATCATACGTCGGAAGGTGGTATCCGCCTGAGCGACCACGTGAAAATTCCGGTTATACAGGGTAATATCATTGACATAATACGAGCCCATATAGGTCTGAATAGTCGTAAAGACATCTGAAAGTGATACCCCAAGTTTTTTGACCTTTTCGCGATCGACAGTAACGCTATAGGAAGGGGTATGCGCCCCATAAAAACTAAAGGCCGAAGCAATCTCGGGGCGTTTGTTCAGGGCACCTACAAAACCTTTTACAACCTTTTCAAATGCCTGTACATCATCTTTGGTCTGCTGTTGTTCAATCTGAAACGCAAAGCCCGCCGTCTGACCAATACCTGGTATGGGTGGTGGCGGGATCACCACAATATTCGCCTCCTTGATACTATCCCGGGCAAAACGCTTTTGCATCTCGCCGATGATGTTAGGCACCTGCTCTTTAGGATCGCTCCGTTCATCCCAGGGTTTTAACTGCACAAAGATGGTACCGCTATTACTCTTGGTAGAGAAGTTCACCACATTCAGTCCGCCTAATGCCGCGTAATGTCCGACACCCGGCGTTTCAGAAATGGACTTCATCAACTTGGTGATGGTCTCTATAGAACGGCTTGTGGAAGAAGCTTCGGGAAGTTCATAGGTCACATAGATCCGACCATCATCTTCAGAGGGAATAAAGCCAGTAGGTTTGCTTTTGAAGAGCAGGACAGTTCCGATACCGATACAGATCAACAGGATGACGACCAGTCGGGCATGCTTAATGCTCTTCTTAACGCCATTCCCATACTTATCCGTAACCCGGCCAAACCAGTTATTAAACTTGAAGAAGAACTTATTCAGGCCCCGGGCATCTTTATTGATTTGGGAGGGTTTCAGCAGGAGGATACAAAGAGCCGGTGTCAGGGATAAGGCCACGAATGCGGAGAGCATCACGGAAATGGCAATAGTAATGGCAAATTGCTGATAGAGTCGGCCCACGATTCCCGGAATAAATCCAACCGGTACGAATACAGCAGCAAGGATCAAGGCAATGGCTATAACTGGGCCAGAGATCTCCTGCATGGCTCGGAATGTGGCTTCCCGGGCACTCATCTTATCCTCATCCATATGGTGTTGGACAGCCTCGACCACAACAATGGCATCATCCACCACGATACCAATGGCCAGTACGAAACCGAACATCGTCAGGGTATTGATCGTAAACCCCAGGGGTGAAAAGAAAATGAAGGTTCCAATGATAGATACCGGTATGGCCAGAACAGGAATAAGGGTAGCCCTCCAGTTCTGAAGGAAAAGAAAAACAACCAGCACCACCAATCCCAGTGCTTCCAGCAAAGTGATGACCACTTCATGAATAGAAACTTTTACGACCGTTACGGCTTCGAATGGAACCTTATAATCCAGATCCGGAGGGAAGGTTCCTTTCAATTCATTCATCGCTGAATAGACCCCTTCGGCGGTTGCCAAGGCATTACTACCAGGTGCCTGGTACACCAGTAGATAGGAGGCCCGTTTCCCATCCACAAATGAATTGGAGGCATAGGAGAATTTTCCCAATTCCACACGGGCCACATCCTTGAGGTAAACCAGGGCGCCATTTTCCGGAAGGGTTTTGACAACGATATCATCAAATTCTTCCGCTTTATTGAGCCGGCCATTGACCAACAAGCTATATTCAAAAGCCTGCGAACTAGTTTGTGGGGGAGAACCGATCGATCCTGCGGCCACCTGGACATTCTGTTCCTGCAAGGCGGCGATGATATCCGGTGCGGTTAGTCCGTACTGGGCGAGCTTATCGGTCTTGAGCCATACCCGCATAGAGAAATCATCCGCCCTACTGAATACATCCCCAACTCCCTTTACACGTAAAAGGCGGTCACGGACAAAAATATTCGCGTAGTTATCGAGGAAGGTGACATTGTGGGATCCAGTTGGTGAGTAAACAGCCACCAACATCAGGATGCTGGGATTCCGCTTACGAACGGTTAGTCCGAGTCGCTTAACCACATCCGGCAATTGGGGGGTGGCAATACTCACACGGTTCTGTACATCCAGGGTGGCCACATTAATATCCGTTCCCAGTCCAAAAGTCACATTGATACTTAACTGACCATTACCGGTGCTATTGCTTTGCAGGTATTGCATGCCCGGTGACCCATTGATCTGCGCCTCCACGGGTGTTGCCATGGTCTGCTCCACCGTTTGAGCATCGGCACCGGTGAATTGTCCACTCACCTGCACAACCGGTGGTGTGATCTCCGGGTATTGACCAACACTCAGTGTCAGAATGCTGATGGTACCAACCAGTAATAACACGATCGAAATAACGATAGCGGTTACCGGGCGTTTGATAAATGTATTTGCAATCATAGCAAAGCTTCTTCTGGATCGGTGGATTAATTCATTAAACCTGTCTGCTATTATTTGCCTTTCGAAGCATCCTTACCAGCTCCCTGTTGAGGAGGTACGGCAGTCGTGACCATGGCTCCTTCCCGCAATTTCTGGATGCCATTAACGATTAGTCGTTCACCCGGCTCCAGTCCACTTTTTACGATCACATTGGAATCAATGACTTGCCCAAGCTGTACTTTACGTTGAATGGCTTTCAATTGAGGACCCTGCGCTGGAGGGCCTTGCTGGTCCGATGCCTTTTTATCCGAATTGGCTTGCGTTGTGATCACAGTATCTTTTGCAACGAAGACAAAGTATTCACCCATTTGCTCCAGTGTGGCTTTGTTCGGGATCATGATTTGTTCCGCAGCATCCTTATTATGAACACGCACCGTACAACTCATCCCGGACCTTAGGGTGGCATCTGTGTTGGGGAAAACCAGCCTTACCCGGATCGTGCCAGTCTGTGGATCTACCGCCCGGTCTAAGACTGAAATCTTACCGCTCGCATTATATGTAGAGCCATCGGCAAGCAACAAGGTAAAGAGCGAATCACCGGCAGGCATTTGCTGATGCTCGAGGGTATTAAATCTTGGAATTTCTTTCTCATTGACCACAAAATCAACGGCCACCGGATTATCGGTGGAAATAGTAGCCAACAAGGTTTGGCCCTGGCTGACCAATGTCCCGAGCTTTACCTGGGATAAACCGATAGTGCCATCGAAAGGCGCTTTGATCGTAGCGAAATTGAGGTCGGTCTGGGCACTGGCAACGGCAGCGGCTGCACTCGCAACAAGCGCTTTTGCATTTTCAAGGTCAGTCAGCGCATGATCCAGAATTTGTTTGGCAATGGCATCATGCTGGCTCAAATAGGTATATCGGTCGGCATCTTTCTGGGCCTTATTCTGATTAGCCCGGGCCTGTACCAGGTTGGCATTGGCCTGGCGATACGCCGCATCGTATTTACTGCGATCGATTTCATAGAGTTTCTGGCCCTTCTGCACATGTGTCCCTTCCTTAAAGAAGATACCTGTGATATAACCACTCACCTGGGCATGAAGATCTACCTGGCTTAAGGCCACAATGGTACCGGGATATGTATCATAATAAATAGCAGGCACCTTCTTAACTACCTGTAGGGTCACTGGTGCCGGCATATTTTGCTGCGCCGCTTTCTTTTTATCATCATTGTTACCGCAAGAGGAAAAAAGAAGTGCCCCCAGGATCAGGGGCAATAATGATCGTATACCAGTAATGCTATTCATTCTTTAAATATCAGAAGGGATATCGCCCAGTGCTTTTTGAAGTGAAACCTTACTTTCCAATAAATGGTACAAGGCATTTAAATAATTGATTTCCGAGGATCGCAGATCGGATTCTGCCGTAATGACTTCGAGGTATTGCTTGATCCCTTCCCGATATTGTAGTTTGATTACTTCATAAACCTCCGTCGCCAATTGTACATTGCTTTTCATGGCCAGAAAGGAATTGAAGTTGCTCTTATAAGCGGTTAGGGCAGATTCGTACTCCGAATAAATTTGTTGCTGAAGGGCCACTTCAGACCAGTGCAAGCGCTCTTCCTGTAATCTGGACCGGTGAATACTTTCGATCCGCTTGAAACCCTGAAAAATGGGTAAGGAAAGGTTCAATCCAAAAGAGGAGTAAGGATAGACATTCCCAAAAAGTCCGGAGATCTTATCATTTTCAAACTCCGGGATATAAGCGTAGAAGGCAGATATGGAAGGCAGAAACGCATTCAGGTAATAGACCGTCGTTTCATGCTGGAGCTGCAGATTGGTATGCAATTGTTGAAATTCAATCCGTCGGGTATAATCCAGGTTTTCTGAAGTGTCAAAGGCTACATCCTCCATCATACGTGCCGTATCATTTAGTAGGTGGAGCTCCTTAGTGGAGGAGAATCCCATGGCCTGTTTCAATGTGGCCATTTTAGATTGAATGGTTTCGGCTGCATTTTTAAGATCGGCAATGGAATTATTCAGGGAAATACTTGCCCGTTTGAAATCCACTTTATCTACAATGCCGGCCACATATTGGTTGTAGGCATCCCTCAGATTTTTCCCGAGCCGTGCTGTATCCTCGCTAAACACCTGGATCTGTGCCTGGCTCAACAAAACCTCATAAAAGGCATTGCTAACATTTGAAACCACATTGATCCGGACTGCCCTGGTATTCTCGCTGGCCTGCCGATTAAAGATGGGACTGGTCCGTATTGCAGTGAAAACATCATTACTAAATAAGGCCTGGGAGCCGGTAAGCTGGGGTAAAACCGTATTATATAGGCCCGTTGTAGTCTGGATCTTTTGATCGCCAGGATTCTGTGTATTGGGAATAAAGGCAGTAGGCAATTGGAAATAATGCGTACCGGCAGCATTTAGGGACACCTGGGGTAATCCTGCAGAAAGATTGATTCGGTTTGTTGACCGTGCAATGGATTCATCAATGGAAGCCTGTTTGAGCAAGGGCTGCGCCTGGAGAGCAAGGTGAATGCATTGTTCAAGTGTTAAGCCCTGGCTACTGTCCATAGCCGACTCCTGTGCAGAAACAGGGACTGAAAAAACAAGCGCAATCAGGCAAAAACGAAAGCGATCCCACATAAGATGAACGAGCGAATATGATTGTCCTAACAATAAATCAGTGCCAGGCAATTTGCATTGAAAGGCTGGCAAAGGTATCAAGCCATGCGTTTTCAAATGATTAGGGCAAGTATTGTTTTTATTGATTGAGGTGCTGAATTTATTGGACAGTGATTTCAATGGAAACCCATTCGAAGCCCGATAAGATGATATACTAAATTAAAATTTGACACTTGAATCACGATTAGTGCCTTAATGGTTTATTGGAGTTAATTTGGGTTTGCTGTTAAACTTGACACGCTGCTTAATTTTTACGGTGAAGGATGGATGAATTCATTCTCCCTTGGCCGCCGTAGTGCAAAGCACGAAGGAGGCCCCATTACCAAATCATCAAATTAGCAAATTACCAATTGGTCCCGGATGTGTATCTGAACATTTTCGGAAGATTACTGTTAGTAGCATAATTAAATCTATGGCTGTGACTACATTCGTAACCATGAACCGGTTCAGTATAAAGGACATTGAAAACATTACCGGCATTAAGGCACATACGATCCGGATCTGGGAGCAACGCTATGGTATTCTTCAACCAAAGCGCACACAGACCAATATCCGGTATTATGATGCGAATGACCTGAAAACTGCGCTACGTATCAGTCTATTGAATGGTTACGGGTATAAGATTTCTCGGATCCATGAGATGAGCGATGCGGATATGAATGCACTTATCCGCAAGATTTCAGATGAGGAATTCCAACTCCAGATCTTTACGAATGAATTGCTGGCAGCCGCGTTAGCCATGGATACCATTCTTTTTGATAAGCTTCTGACTCAGTATATCGTTAAGAAGGGCATCGAGGCAACCATTGAGGGTCCCATTTTTCAATTCCTTGAAAAAGCAGGCATACTCTGGATGACCGACCATTTAATTCCTGCTCAGGAACATCTCGCCAGTAATGTATTATACCGGAAACTGGCCGTTGCCATAGAAAGCCTTCCGATGCCATCCGAAAGTGCCTCCAAGGTCCTACTTTTCCTTCCGGAAGGTGAGGTGCATGAAATGGCTTTGATGTATGTCCATTACCTGCTTCGAAAAAAAGGTAAAATGAGCATTCACCTGGGCCAGAATACACCATTTCTTGAGGTCATTTCGGCATGTCAGGCATTGAAACCCGACTACCTCTATACGCATTTGACGGCTGTCACTGAAGGCTGGGATGGAAATAAATACCTCCAAAAATTGTCGGAGGGCCTGGGCCATATCCCGATTTTGGTCTCTGGGCCTTTATTACACCGGCGGAAGATTCCCAAAACTGCAAATATCACCCTCCTTTATTCGCTCCGTGAGGTCCGTGAAATAATGGCCAGGATTTAATGCACAAAAGCAATTCCCTATACGCCCTTAAAAATAATTGAAGTGGGGGCACCATTTTTTCTGTTTAACATTACAATTCAAACGTTAAACAGAATGACTGATATCGATTTTACTCATCTGGTTGCCCGGCATAACGATTATCTGCAACCGTTCGCCCAGTCATTGACTCAGGATCCTGATGATGCGAAAGATTTATGCCAGGAAACACTGCTACGTGCCCTACTCTACCAGGATAAGTATCAGATGGGTACCAACCTGAAAGCCTGGCTGTATACCATCATGCGCAATACATTCATTAATCAATATCGGCGGAACAAACGGCAGGTGCGCATTCAGCATCCTGATGGAATAGAAATAGCCTATGAAGCTGCAGGACTTGCCGCTCGTAATCAGGGATTTGAACGCCTGCGTATGAAGGAGATCCTTCGCGCCCTGGAGGCAATTCCACCTGCATTCCGGCTCTCTTTCGAGTTATATTACACTGGATATAAATACGCTGAGATCGCACAACTCCTGGAAGAACCATTAGGAACCATCAAAAGCAGGATTCACTTTGCCCGTAAGGCACTTTCTGAACAACTGGAACGCTAATTACTTGACATCTACTCCAAACACTCCCTACGAGGCCATCGTAATCGGTAGTGGTTTTTCCGGCCTTTCTGCCGCCTGTCACCTGGCACGGTCAGGCGTGCAGGTTTCCGTTTTTGAAACGCATGACCGTCCTGGAGGGCGGGCACGCAGTTTTAGTGAACAGGGCTATACCTGGGATATGGGCCCATCGTGGTATTGGATGCCGGATGTATTCGAACATTTTTTCGCAAATTTTGGCAAGAAGCCTTCCGATTATTATACCCTGAAACGACTGGATCCATCCTACCAGGTTGTCTGGCAGGATGAAATGGTTTCAATTCCTGCAGGCATGCCGGAATTGGAAGCACTTTTTGAACGGTATGAGGCTGGAGCGGCATTAAAACTTCGGGCTTTTCTAAAGGAATCGGGTACTAAATATCAACAGGCCATGCAGGAATTGGTCTATCAACCCGGGATATCGATCCGTGAGTTTTTGAGGATGGATGTTATGAAAAGCCTGCTGAAGATGGACCTTTTACAATCCGTAGCCAGGCATGCCCGTAGGTATTTCCGCCATCCCAAACTCCTGCAATTAGTGGAGTTCCCCATACTTTTCCTGGGGGCTTTACCTAGTAATACTCCCGCCATGTACACCCTCATGAATTATGCGGATATGGTTCTTGGGACCTGGTATCCAATGGGGGGGATGGTCCGGGTGGTCGAGGCAATGGTGAGTCTTGCAAGTTCCCTGGGCGTTAACTTCCATTATTCCTCGCCCGTTGATGGTTTTGAAATCAATAAGCAGCAGGTGGCCGCCGTATTCAGTCGGGGCCAGCGGGTTGGCGCCGATCTGGTCATCGCCGCCTGTGATTATCATTATGCAGAAAGTCTGTTACCCCCTGCCTTTCGTAATTATTCCAATACCTATTGGACGGAGCGAAAAATGGCACCTTCTTCATTAATCTATTACCTGGGCATCCATAAAAAACTGGATGGTCTGCAGCATCATAATCTTTTTTTTGATGCTCCTTTTGAGCAGCATGCTGCTGAATTATATGCTGAAGTAGCATGGCCTTCAGATCCATTAATGTATATCTGCGCTCCATCGAAAACAGATCCTGAGGTTGCACCAGCAGGTTGTGAAAATCTATTTATTCTCATTCCGGTAGCCCCGGGGCTTGTAGATACAGAGGATATCCGTGAGTATTACCTGGATGTTGCAATCAAACGCCTGGAATCCCGGCTGGGAATTGATATCAGGTCCCATATTGCCTTTTCCCGGTCTTATGCCGGGAGTGATTTCATTCGGGATTATCATGCGTTTAAGGGCAATGCTTATGGGCTGGCCAATACACTTAGACAAACCGCCATTCTGAAGCCCTCCATTCGCAACAAAAGGCTTTCCAATCTGTTTTATGCGGGACAGTTGACAGTTCCTGGTCCGGGTGTTCCACCTGCAATCATATCCGGAGAAATCGTTGCTGCTCACGCTTTGAAAACAATCAATACCCACTCTAAAACCTTAGGCTCATGATCCAGCTCTTCCATAAAGTTGCGGATGCCTGCAGTGCCGTGGTTACCAGACAGTACAGTACTTCCTTTTCTTCAGCCATCCGATTACTTCATACAGATCTTCAACAGCCGATCTACAATATTTATGGCTTTGTTCGTCTTGCAGATGAAATTGTGGACAGCTTTCATGATTTTGACAAACAGGAATTGCTTTCCCGATTTGACCGGGATACCTGGCTTGCCATAAAGGAAGGAATTTCGCTCAATCCTATCCTACATTCCTTTCAGCAGGTTGTCAATGCCTACCAGATACCACACGAATTGGTAAAAGCGTTCTTGAAAAGTATGGCGCTGGATTTGCACAAGACGGATTATGCCACGGTTCATGAGTTGAATGATTATGTCTATGGCTCAGCAGAAGTCGTGGGTTTGATGTGCCTCAGTGTATTTTGCGAAGGCAATCAGCAAAAATATCAGCAATTAAAATCGTCTGCACAAAGCCTGGGAGCTGCGTTTCAGAAGATTAATTTTTTACGGGATATACAAAGTGATTTCAGTAATCTCCACCGGACCTACTTCCCTGATTTTGATTTTTATCATTTTGATGATGTCTGCAAAAGCAAAATTGAGGCTGGGATTGAATCTGACTTTGTGAAGGCACTGGATGGAATTCGCCTATTACCCTGGAAGGCGCGCTTTGGTGTGTACACGGCTTATCGTTACTATCATTCCCTATTCTTAAAGATCAAACGATTGCAGCCGCAAAAAGTTTTGGAAAGCAGGGTTCGTGTTCCCGATTACCGGAAGATCATGATCATCCTGGGGGCCAAAATGCGGTATAGCTTTAATATGATCTGATATATTCGAATGATTTCAAATAGTTTTGTTATGATGCTCCGGAAAGATCTTGTGATCCTTGTCAATAATCGGGATGAGTGGATGGGAACAGCTGAAAAACACTCCGTCCATATTAGCGGGGCCCTTCATCGGGCATTGAGTATTTTCCTGGTGAATGAAAACGGGGAAATGCTACTGCAGCAGCGTGCTCTTGGGAAATACCATAGTGCTGGCCTTTGGACGAATGCCTGCTGTTCACATCCAGCCCCGGGGGAGCCGACCCTTAGTGCAGCGCATAGACGTCTGAAAGAAGAATTGGGAATAGAAACGAAGCTCGTACCGGTAAAGGACCTTTTGTATCAGGCCCGGGTAAGTGACGATCTGATCGAACATGAATACGATCATATTTTCACTGGTAAATTTTCAGGCACCGTTTCCCCTGATCCGGAGGAAGTGGCAGCTACCAAATGGATTTCACATGCTGACTTGGAGGCCTGGATGAAACGAGAGCCAAACGCTTTTACGGCCTGGTTCCCGATTCTGCTGGAGGCCTGGTATCAGCACCAGGGAATGCAGGTAGCCATTTGATAAGAATTTACCGGTTCATGGGTGCTTATTTCAATCGATACCAGCTTGGTATGTGTTCTATTCCTTAATGGGGATCGTAACAACCAATTGAGGTTGGCGAAGACCTGATAACATCATCGAGATCATCGATCGGCGCTGGTGGCGTTCCATGCTTCAGAAGTGGAGAATTAGACAACGGACGATAATTGAACTTAGAGATATCCGTGTATAATGGATCCATGGTGCCATCAGACAACGCATATAAATTACCAGATTGAGTGACCCATGGTCTTATCTTAGTCGGATCCTGTTTGATAAGACAGGAACTAAGATTAACAGTTGCAGCAGCATCCTTAAGGCTATCAATGAATACCTCATTATCTAAAGAGCCGGTTATTGCGCAATTGTGAAACCGGGCGGTAAGGGGTGCGGAATAATATTGGGTTTGGTTATAGAAATAATAATTCAGTATGGCGGCAACCGGATTATCATTATGATTGATCTTATTACTTCCGTACGTAGTAATTGTACAATTGTCCATTTGATAATTGCCTCCTTGTAATAAGGCCAGGGCACTGGCTCCACAGGAATTGATCAGGCAATTGGTTGCCTTGACGGATCCATTAAAGCACAACAGGCCATAACCAATGGAATTCTGAATAACCACCTTATTCATGGTCAGTTGTATGGTATGGCTCAGGTGGGCATCCGGTGACACCTGGACTGCTGCTGGTGCTGCATTCTGAGCTGAATTACCACAGTTGGCAAGCACGACATGTTCCAAGTAACTGTCTGTTGAATACTCCAGGAAATAGATCCCACCCCATTCGCCAGGATACCCTTCAAATCCATAATAGGAACGGTCCAGGCGATCTCCCTGGAAAATAATGCTGTCTTTTTTAGTGCCCGTGGCATTCAAGGTCCCTCCTACAAAAAGCCGGGCATTGGCATGCATGTAGATCCGGCAACCTGCGGGTATGGTTAAGGTTTGCAGGGAATCGACAAAGGCATAACCAAAGATGACGTAAGGCTTATCCGTCTTCCAGGTTTGTGTCTCCAGAACACTATCCCTGATGTAATGGGCATTCTGTCCATAAGCGATCACAGGAATGGAAAAATCATTGCCATTGAGATTCGCAACCAACCGGTCCTGTATAATAAATGGTGAATTGACATCGGTAGGATCCACTTTTACGGTTGCAAAAACGTAAATACTATCCCCGGCTGCCACATCGATATTCGTGCCATCTCCTGCTTTTCCATCTACATTAAGATGGAATGGGGAGGAGGCTCCATTCGCCAGATGAACCGAGGCAATGGTGATTTTCTGGTTTTGGGGATTAAATATTTTTACCCCGACGGTTGCAGATCCCAAAGAAGTGAAGACCGTATCAAAGCTCAGGGTATCTGTAGAGAACTTAAGTTCACCACCATTCACCAGAAGTTGTTCCTTTTTACAGGAACTACTTCCAAGACTCACTGCAAACAGGAATGCACCAAACAGAAGTGGTACTATAAGACGTATAATGGGTAGTCGCATGGATCGGGTTCGAAATTAGCACCTGCATCATTAACGTAAGACTTCATCTTTTATTTTCTACGAGACAAGTTCCATAGTTTGACAAGATGGCTGTTCAACACAAAGTGCTGCCTGCTTACATTTGTGCACCTTAGTCCTATCCATGTCCTGCATTACGTTACTTTCAGATTTTGGCCTGCAGGATGCCTCTGTAGCCAATGCTAAAGGTGTTCTGATGCAATATGTGCCTGAGGCGCAGTATGTTGACATATCGCATCTGGTCGAGCCTCACAATATTCAGCAGGCAGCGTATTTGCTTTTAACGGTCTTCCGCAATTTTCCTAAAGGCACCTGCCACGTTCTTCTCTTCGATGTATTTGGTGAATCTACCCCACGCCTGATCCTTTGCGAATATGAAGGACAATATATACTGGCACCGGATAATGGAATTCTGAGCATGGCATTTGGAACCGATTTGAAACAGGTTTGGGTTTGCTTTGAATTGCGTCCACCGGGAATATTCAGCGATTGGCTTCATGAGATTGGACAAAAAGTAGCCGCACTGCAAAACTCCCAGCCCAAAGGCCTCAGATTACCAGCCGCAACACTTAAGGTGGCGACGCAGAAATGGCTGCCCATCATCAATGACCATATCCTGGAGTGCCATGTTATTCATATCGACCACTACCAGAATGTAGTGATCAACCTTACGCGACAACAATTTAATGAAATTGGTCAGGGACGACCATTCCGGATCGAATTCGCCAGGAATGAAGTCGTACGAACGCTCACCCCCCATATTTACAGTGTTGCTGAAGGGGAAAAGCTCTGTCGCTTCAATGCCACCGGTTTTCTGGAAATATGTATTAACCGGGGAAAGGCCGCGTCCCTGTTCGGTCTACGACTTTATCGAGCTGAATCCTTTATTTACAATACCATCAAAATCTATTTTGGATGATCATCCGCGTAGTTCAAATGAGTTTCCGAACAGCGGAAATTAATGCCTTTGAGGACCTCTTTGCAGATCGGAGTCCGATGATTCGTCAATTCCCGGGTTGCAGGCATCTCGAGCTCTGGCAGGATGCCAAACGACCCGACATCTTTTTTACATACAGCCATTGGGAATCCGAAGCGGCTCTGGACCATTACCGGTTTTCCGAATTTTTCAAGGAAACCTGGGGATTGACCAAGGCACTATTTGCGGGGCCACCCCAGGCATGGAGCCTTGAAAGCCATACAGTACTCGACTAAATTCAGAACTCCTTGCCTTTCGCAATTTAAGATGCCTGGCTATACCGCCATCAACTCCCATTTCAATTTAATAAATAAAGCGTGGTTGTAATTCGAACCCGGATTCAATCAGGACCCCGGGTATCATGAAAGCAATGCTAATTGGGCTCTAATAGTCCGCGAATATGGCACGGAGGCATGGCAGTACGTGTATTCCCATACCATTTATACGGAAACCTTTCACTTCGAATCCCGGTTAATGATTACTTAGTAACGAATTGAATGATAAATCACGCTCAATTATTTTATAATGGAACAGGGAAGGATGGGTATTGATCTACTTTGAGCCTGAGGAATGGCTCATAGGATTAAGGACTATGAAATTTCAGGAGCCATTACCGCAATGAAAATCGAATGATATTCATTTCAATCTGCGGCAACTCCCGAACTGAGCACGGATATTAGTGAACGAGTACCGTGTTCTGAAGGTAAAGAAACCTTATAAATGTGTCTGGATAGCCGATCCAATTAAAATAAAATGTATTAGGCAATCGCGCTCATAGATACAAACATAACCTGAAATCATTTTTAATTTGACTGAAAAGCGGGTAATTGCGCCGAATTACCTTTTTTTTTCAATTTGCGACAGCATCCCCTGAAGTTATTAGTTTTTTAAGCATTTGGTGAGGAGTTCTGTGATTCAGGAAGAGGCGTTCCTATCCTGCTACGTATCCGGAGAGTAGTTTGCTATACTACTGCCTTATGCGGCAAATGAAGCCAGTAGCGTATTCTGGATTTCGATAAACTCCTCCGTTCCCAGCTTTAATTTAGGACGTGTAAAATTCAGATCGTCAGCGCCATTAATTGGGACCAGATGCATATGGGCATGGGGTACTTCCAATCCAATAATACTGATCCCGCAGCGATTGCATGGAAAGCACTTCTCAATGGCATGTGCAATCGGTTGGGCAAATACCATCCACTTAGAAAGCACTTCAATTGGCAAATCAAAGGCTTTATCCACTTCCAGTTTGGGTACTACCAGGACATGTCCTTTAGCCATAGGAGCAATATCCAGAAATGCCAAAAAATCCTGGTCCTCGGCAATACGATAGGCCGGGATTTCTCCTGCTATAATCCTTGAAAAAATGCTGTTCATGATCAGGCGCTGATCTTTTCAATTTTAAATTGAAGCATACCACTTGGAACCGTAATCTCGGCAGTCTCACCAATGACCTTACCGAGTAAACCCTTACCAATTGGTGAGGTTACAGAGATCTTCCCGGTTTTAAGGTCGGCTTCAGATTCAGAAACCAATTGATAAACGGCCGTTTTCTTTGTTTTCAAATTGGTTACCTGGACCTTAGAGAGAACAGTAACCTTGCTGATATCAATGTTCTTGGCTTCAATGACCCGGGCATTTGCCAGGGCAGATTCCAATTGGGCAATTTTTGCTTCATGCATGCCCTGCGCTTCCTTTGCGGCATCATACTCGGCATTTTCCTTGAGATCACCTTTCTCACGCGCATCCGATATTGCTCTGGCTATTTCGGCCCTACCCACTGTTTTTAATTTAGATAATTCTTCCCGTAGATTATCAAGCGTTTCCTGGCTGTAATAATTGATTGCTGACATAGGGTAGTTATGAATCGTTGTAGTGATAGTAAAAAAATACAACGCTTCTGCCTGTATGCAGAAGCGTTGCGCACAAAGATAAGATTATTGAATGAGTATTACTCCGCTGCCGGGGCTTTAGCAGATCTCTTCAAATTAAAGCGAAGCGAAATGTTATGAACGCCATTGTCCGGGCGATGGGTAGGACGGAATGCATAATCGATTACCAGGCCATTACCATTAAATTTAGTCCTGATACCGGCGCCGGCGCTAAAACCAGTATAAAAAGTGGTGCTGAGCACGTCATTGCTGATGTCTTTTTCATAACGGTAACCGGCACGTAGCATGAATTGCTCCTTAAATGCATATTCCAAGCCGACACCAACGTAGTCATTATTGAAAGAATTAGAGGTAAAAGCCAGCATAGCTGTTACTCGGTGGGCAGGAAGGTCATCCTTATTCTTCAATGATTTACCACCCAGGTAGAAATCATATGCAGCACCGATATTAAGATAAGTCGGCATTTCAAATTTTTCTGTTGGGGTAAGCCGGCTAATGGTGTTACCAGTACCATCAGGGGTTTCACTGTCAAAGGAGAAGCCTTCACCGGTAAATTTCATATTGGTACCTACATTGCGTAGGGTGATTCCAAAGTGAAAATTATCCTGGTCACCTGTCACATATTGTACACCAGCTTCGAAAGCTGCACCACTAGCGCGGGCATTTGTAATTTGCTCCGATACAAATGTTGCCCCGACTCCTGCATGGATACTATGCGAAAAGGTTTTAGCAAAACCGGCCTGAAGATTAAAAAAGGAGGGCTTGTAGGTACCAATTCCACCGACAGGATTGTTATAATCAGTGATGGTTATTTCGCCAAAATTCATGGCTTGTATCGTAATACCTAATACAGGTGCATCACTGCCATGGCCTAATTTCTGGGCAAAACCCAGATTATAAACATTCACATTGGCACCCTTTAAATAGATATCATAGGAAAGTCCTATTTCCATACCATCGGTATATGCCAGACCAGCAATATTGCTCCGCATGGCTTCCAGCCCCTTAACAACTGCAGTATTTGAACCAAATACACCACTTGTGGCCGCCCATGGGTTGATCAGGAGTTCTGCTGCACCCGCTTGTCCGCTACGATCCTTATTACCTGCCAATGCTGCTACACTAATAATAGCAGCCAATACCGTCATACCTGATTTAACGAATAGTTTCTTCATTATTGCTTTACGTTTCTTATCAAATGATTGTAGGAAAGCACTGATGCAAGTTGCATCAGTGCTTAAAGTCAATTTTAGTAGGTGGTAATATCAGTTGGTCTGAAAGCACCGAACCAACGAATCGTTGTTTCGCCAATACCGTCGGCAACAACGTGGAACAGATACATACCGCTCGCAATCGTCAGGCCTTTGGCATTCTTGGTATCCCAATCGATATAAGATGTATTGGCATCGTCCTTAGTTAGGGTCCGAATCAGCGTTCCATCGAGTGAATAAATATGGATGGTAGCTGTTTTGGGCAGATTAACAATACGAACCCGGGTATCCAGACGGCTGTTTTCGTACTGAACATAGCCGTAGTAAGGATTTGGCGTTACATGGATCTGATCCAGTAAACCTTGCTTGTCATTGTGCCACATGTTATCAGTAGCAGTCAGAGTGCGTGGGGCCAGGTTTGCGGTAGAGAAGGTATACAATGGATAACCATTATTTGCACCAGGATTAACACCATCTGGTAAATAACGGCCATATGGCTTAGTTACCCGGATCCGAATACGTGTTTCAGTTGGGATCAAACCATCACTTAAAGAAAGCAATTGTTGATTATTGAGAAGTGTTGGTACACCTACCCATTTAAAGTTAGTATAAGGAGCAGGATCACCTGAATTAGGATCAAGATGTTGATTTAAAAGATCATCACCATCATATTTCGTATTTAGTACATAAATATAATGCTTACCACCAAAAATGACGCTACCAGTGGCCGGATCTAGGACTTTATTTGTTGGATTCCAAAGCATATCTGCACCGTTATCATTTTGCAAGTAAGAATCCTCACCTATAACAATATTGACACGCGCTCCCGTTTCCTGGTCGATTGCATAACCAGGGAATAAAGTGAAGCCAGTATCTTTTGATGTCGTAGAATAAACCGGATTACCACTACCATCAATATTGCCGTTCCAACTTTGGTGGCTGCGCTTCGTAAATTTAAGTGCCTTCCCTTGGGCAAGTGTTTGATCATCCTGCATTTCCAAGATTAATACTTTGGACCATTTGGATTTGTCACTTGTGAAAACCACATCAACACCCATAAGTGTTTGAAGTTTGACTTTCTTTAGCTCATCAGATCCAGGTTCAAAATTACAATCACCTTTTCGCTGATAAGCTGCTAATGATGCAGGAGCCCAAGTTCCCTTATTGGCAGTACTTGAGGACAATAAGCCTTCATAAACCTGCGCTGAGTCCGGATTATTAAAACTGGTTCCTTGAGTGGTGGTTACCACTCCAATGTCTGAATAATCACAGGTCGTCGATTCTGCCGGGTTTGCAAAAGATCCGGAACGTATCCAGTTTAATGGTGTAGTACCTTCTCCATCATTCACACCTGCTAACCAGGCCAGAGACGGATTGATATAAGAGATAGAAGACGTGATATAGCCATTATTCGCATAGCTGATACTAAAGTTTGGAGTATCTACCTGGTTCAAATATTTATCCCCTGGGCGATGGGCCTGCGTGATTTCTATCGAAATACCATATTTTTCTGCAATCTGCTCATTCATGGATTTCAGATTGCGTTCACTGAATATGGTCGTCCCATCACTACAAACCAGTTTCCAATAGCTCATAGAGTCTACCAAACCTAAAGTAGAATCGGTGAGGCTGGCATTTTTACCATAAATGTATAATGACCAATCCACTGGCTGCACTAATCTTGGATCAACCACTTTGACACCAATTGGTCCGGAACCTGCAGCATATGTAGGTTGTTTTGCCTGATAATCCGGGGCCGAGGTTAAAGCAGTTTCTTCTGTGGCCGGATCGAAATCTGTAGCCAAACCACCATTACCAATCCCTTCAATTCGTTTGATCGTAATGCCACTACCAAAATCAGAATTAACAACAGTGCCCATATCTCCATTTGCTGGATTTGGCATGGCAGCAACCACCTGGAGGGGCCGTCCACCGGCACTGTGCTCACTTTCCATGTATGGAGTCTGCTGTGAGGAATCCGCTAAAGCATAGGTAAACTTGCGGAAGTTATTCTGAGCATATGCAATAGCCACAAAATAATAGGTCCTGTAATTTACAAAGCGTTTATCACTGCTATTTGAGAAGTAATCATTCGTTAATTCAAAGGAGTGTTGAATACCACTATCCTTACCAGTAACCTTAACAGCCGCATCATAAACACCTAATCCCTTATCCGGATTACCGGTATAATTAACCAGCTTATCCACTCCGTTTTTAATATCCGTCTGGAAAACTTCAGCGGCAAGCGCTGTATTCACTTCTCCGTTTTGGTCGAAGATATTATTGGTAGTGACTGTTGAATTCTTTAACTGGAATACCCGGTACCCTTCAAATTTATAAAGGGAGTCACCATTCTTTGCCAGCTTACGGGTTTTAGGTGTTGAAACACGGTATTTTGCTGCCGTATCAAAACCAAATTTTTCCTGGAAATTCGTACTGCTACTGTCGTTAACAAGATAGAAGATCAGGTGACGGTCCATTTCGCGAACCACCAGTCGAGGTGCCTCTGGTCCTTCAATGGTTCTAAAGTGGTTATCAAAAAGATCCTGAATTTCATCATCCGCCGCCCGTATTCTGGAGAAATTCGTATTAGGACAACCACCGACGTTTGGCACCCAGGTTACCCCGATTATGATGTCATTCGTGATACCGCCCGCTTCCAGTTTGAATGGTCCGGAACTGTGTACGAACCTTCGGTCACCAGGGGTATTATTACATTGGCACTCTGACCATTCACCTGGCTTATCCGGATTTCCAAAATACACAAAATTCACATCAGGACCCGGACCAAAACCCGTTGATCCACCCGGGCATGCTCCCATATCCATATGAAGGTGGGTTCCCACCTTATCGAATGCGGTCATTACCCGGTAGATTTCAAGACCCGTGCTTGGATCACCATAAGGAAGCGTACCGGAATTGGTAAAATAGTTGAATACCGTCATTCCGAGTGTATCTTCAAAATAGTGTCCATGTGGTCCAACATGTGTGCCCAGTGAGTCATAGGTCCGGCGTTTAGGACCGATAAAGAAATCCACACCGATCATTGGAACCTGGGAACCATAGTCGGTTGGCTTTCCGGTACCGTCTATTGATTTACCATTGTAAAGAATACCAAGAGAACGTGCCGTATCACAACCGATATAATCGTCAAATGCATCACCAAGGTCAGCATCGGTCCAGGTAGCCATGTAGGTAGAATCCAGATTCAGAGTACCACGGTTGATCAACTTATAAAAAATGAAGGTGGCATCATTCAAATAATCCTTGCTGGAATAAGCAAAAGCGCTGGTCTGAACTTCCATACCAATCGCATTGGTTCCCGTTTGCAACTTCACATTACCCATATCATTGAATACCCACCAGATGTACTGGTCACCAAGGATATCCGGGTAATCACCCTTTGTATAATCATACATGCCATCACCATCGGCATCAACGAACGGAGCATAGTTACGTTGGTACTTGATATAATTGTTATTCGTTAACTGGTCTAGTGGCAAACCACTGGTTCCAACTGCATTCCGGTTACCCGTTGCAGGCCATTCCCGGATGCTCTGAAACACTGGATCAGAGGCATAAGAGAGATCCCCTCTCTTTACACGATCCTGAAAATCAATTAAGGTTGATTTATCAATCTTCCAGAAACGGTCCCAATCGGAGCAAATAGTCTTATCAGGAGCCAGGTTTACACCGCTGGCATCTACCTGAGTAGGACCAGGCCAGTAATCATTCCCTTTGGAACGATAGAGCTGTGCCGCTACTTTCAATGCTTTCTGATCATCAATACCCCCAACCCATACGGAACCTGCAAATAATGAATTCTTACCGCTTCCTTTTGGAACTTCATAACGAGCGGTTCCCGTTCCACGGTCATACCACATATCACCACCTGTCATCAATCGGGATCGGACATTATTAATATCATTATCGATTGTGGCACTGGCAGGATTACATGCCGCAGCTGTGCTTTTGAGGGAAGGTTTTTGAACTAAACTACCAACCGTTTCTTTCGCCCCCACTGTTCCGGATGCAGCTATCATTAGACAAGATGCGATAGCCAGCATCTTTTGATATACAACTTTCATAAATTATTTTTCCAATTTTTTAGGGTTAAAGGATATTAGAAATTGAGCTTAACACCAATATAAATTGTTCTCGGAGCACCAACCAGGCTAGGATTCAGCTGGTAGATATTATACAAATCGACGAATGATTTAGGGCTAACATTACTTGGAATAATGGTTTGTCCTTGAGGAGAGGTCAGGAAGCCATCATCATCTGCACGACCAGTATATCCATATACATTTAGAACGTCACGAATATTGAAGACATTCTGTGCATAAGCATATACATTAATGGCCATTCTGCTTGGGCGTTTTAAATCCTCTTCCTTAGCAGCTTTATGGAAATTAAGAGGGAACGTTTTATCGATATTCAAGTCAAAACCAAAGTGTCCTGGTAAACGGGAACCATTTACAGTTCCATCAATTACCGGTGAATTCGTAGCACCATCCTGTAGATTCTGAGCGGTGGAATACTTGGTATAAGGTTCTCCACTACGAGCACGGAAGATCAGGTTCAAACCAGCATTTTGCAATATATGGCTCTTACCAATGGTTGGTCCTTCCCCGTTTCCAAAGCGGTAATCGATTTGGGCATTAATGTTATGACGGGAATCATAATCCAGCGGGAACTGGGTACGCAGGTTTGGAAGACCTGCTGCAATCAACTGTTGTAATAAAGAACTTCCTGAAACGGTAGTACCACTTCCACCATTTGCTGAACTCGCGCTGGAACCAGTACCTTCTGCAAAGGACAGGGTGTAGTTGATACTAGCTGAAATATGATTGGTTCTTTGCAATTGATAGGCAAGCGATAAGCCCTTGTAAGTAGAATAATCACGGTTACCATAGGCATAATAGGTGATTGGGAATGCATAGAGATAAGGACGGATCTGGATCTGATCCTTCCGCTCTTTATAAAAACCGGAAATAGTCAGACCGGAACTTTCAGTTAATCTTTGCTGGAATCCTATTTCGTAATCAATTGCACGCTCCGGTTTCAGGTTGGAATTCTGATAGATATTACTCGGATTTTGGTCCAGGAACATATAATCAGATGGGGTTGCATAGGCACCGGTATTCGGACGCTGATACATAATATCATAGTGCGCATAGAATAGGGCATCATCATTCAATTTGAATGAGAAGTTAATACGTGGCATGGCATTCACCTGTGGAGTATAATCTGTGAAGCTTTGAGCCGGATCATAATTGGCATCCGTCATCCGCACATTAGGATTTTGAAGCAAAGGTTGCAGACCATCACTACCGGTATTTGTTTGCAACACCCGTGGATCAGGAACTTCCCGACCTGCGGCATCATACCAGGTATCCCCATTTCTAAAACCGATGATGGTACCACCGCCCGTGCTGTTGTTACCTACATATGGAATATAATCACCACCAATATTGGATGGTGCCGTATAAGGTACACCACCAGGACCAGTCTTTACATCACTTACTTTCTTTTCTGCATAGAGGGAATATGGATCCTTAAGTACCTTGGTATTATTATCAAAACGTTCGATACGAACACCGAAGGTCAGGCGGAAATCTTTATACTGAACAAAATCTGAGATATATCCAGCAATGTAGTTTGGACGATAAGCTCCAATTGGACGGGTATGATAGCCGTTGGCATCTGTGGCAGTCCAGAAATCATTGAAATTTACATTCCCGGATATCTTCTTACCCGTATAATCGTAACCATAATAGGAAACGGCTGATTTACCCTGGTTCAATAAATCGTCGGCAGAGAACATATCCAAGGAATAAAAAGAAGGATCGTATAAATCAGTATTGATATAATCACCCTTAGAATTGATCAATCCCGCTGCGAAAAGTTTATTCCGGAGCGAAGAATCAAATTTTGTTTCTGCAGCCACGTCATATTTACGATCATAAAGAATAGTATCATTCGGTCCAGGATTTGCGACACCTGCACGTACCTGGGCCAGGGTATAAGCCACACCGTTAATGATATAATGGGCACTGGCAGGATTTACTTCCTGGTTCACCACACGATTACTAAACTGACGCATAAGGCCCCAAATAGTAGCGCCACTTATCCCATAATAGCTGCTATTCCGCTGCTGGTAGTATAGACCAAATCCTATAGAGTGCGTAGTTTTTTTATGTTTAATATCAAATGAGGCATCAACCCCTACTGCAACCTGATCACTATTGGTTTGATTCCAGCCATTACGGCCATCTACTCCAATATTCGAATACAGGCCATAAGCAGAAGTTGGAATATCTCCATTCCTTAAACCACGATTTGCGGTAATAGCGATCTGTGTTTGTGGATTAGGATTGAATCCATAGGCATCATTGGTATAATTCGCTAATAATGGATTTTGCGTACCCGGTGTAAAGCTTACATACGTTGGGGTATATCCTTTTAAGATTACGGCAACCTTACCAGATGAATCATCCACACCTCCCGCTTCATAGGCCGGAGCATAATGCTCGTCAAATTTGCCGATATAGCCATAATCGAAGGTATTATGCTTCTTAGTCTTATCCTGGTCCGTACTATAATCCTTGGAATAATCTACCTGAACTGTATAGTAGGCATTCGTGATCTGGTTGTCCTTAACATCCTTGAGATTTACCTTATTACCGAATTTCTGCGTAAAGCGAATGTACCCGCGTCCGGTTTGAGACTGAGTACGTCCTGCATCGTCCGGACTGAATAAGGAAAGTTGACGATTATAATCCGGTGCATCGCTGGCAAAATAACTTCCACCAACTCGAACACTAACATTAGGTGTCAGATTAAAATCCAGCTTACCACCCAACTGGCCCCGATAATAGGCCACATTGGGACGACGAAGCTGGTAACTAATATCGGAATCACGCACCAACTGCGAGGAATATTCCATGCTTTGAACTCCATTAGAAGAAACTAAGGTCAGCGGATGCGCCTGTAATTGTGCCATCCGATCCGGATTGATCACAGGAGATTGATAATAAATTGGAGACTGGTCCTTGTCGTAGATCCCATCGGCTGTAATGGAATATCCAACCAATGGTCGATAGGCACCGTTAGAATCCTTCTTACGAAGCAACGGACCCGATAAATTGAGCGTCAACTGATTTTGATCATATCCTTCAACCGAATGTTGGAACTGAATATTTCCCTGATTGGTTGCGGTAGAGCCTTTCGTTGTAATCGTTACAAGACCACCCGATGCATCACCATACTTGGCAGGAACTCCACTAGAAAAGGTTTCAATCGTTTCCACCGTATTTTGCCCCTGGTTGGTAAAAGTGGTACTTCCGACATCCAATTGGACACCATCAACGATATATTTTGTTCCGGTTACACGACTTCCACCAATATTAGTACCCGCACCATTCGACTTTTGATAAACCTGGGTACTCAAACCCACCATGTCAGCGATATTGCGGGTTGGTGCATTTTCAATTTCCTTCGCAGTTTTAATATTCCTATCAGGATTTTCATCATCAATGATCGGTTTAACATATGGGTGTGCAACTACCTTAAACCCGACAAGTTCATTTGTTAACTTGGCATTCACTGTAGCAGTCTGGTCGGCCGTAAGAATGATATCGGAAATAATCTTTACCTTATCCTGATATGTAAATTTTACAGTATAATTCCCTGCATTTAATGGTTTGATGGTATAGTGACCATCAAAATCCGTTAAGTCTTTCCCTTGTGCAATTCCCCCGCTTGTAACCTCAACCGTTGCATTAATAACGGGACCCTTTGAATCGGTCAAAGTCCCTTTAATAGCAGCTCCCTGACCAAAAGCCAGTCCGGAAATGGAAACCAATAAAACCACAAATGCAAGTCGTAGTAGACGATTCATATTCTTCGTTAAATAATTTTTACCAAATAGGTCGGTAAAGATAAAAGATTCTGTTAAAGACCGCGTTAAGTCCCAAAAGTTTTTAGTCGCACAATTGTCTAAATTAACCTATAAGTCCGTTAATCGCAAAATATTCATTAATAACACGTTGCTCATTTTATACAAGGCTTCTTTCGTATAACCAGCTATATGAGGCGTAATAATAACCCCCTGATGGCTTGAAATTTTAAGTAATAACTCCTTCAATACCGGGCTCATTTTAGCTATCGGCTCCTCCTCCCACACATCCAAACCGGCTCCAATTATCCGGCCATTTTCCAATCCCTGTGCCAAAACAGATGCTTCTATGACAGTTCCACGGGAGGTATTTAGCACAATTACCGGCTTCTCTAGTCGGTTCAAAAAGCCATTATCAAGGTAATGATAAGTATCCGGTGCCATCGGTACGTGAAAAGACACGATATCCGCCGCTTTCCATATCGGTTCCAGGTCCGGACATAGTTCCACATAACTTGGAACATCCAAGATCGGCTGCTTATCATACGCCAGAATGCGCATATCCATGCCCTGCAACTTTTTGGCGAAAGCCCTGCCAGTATGCCCAAAACCAATGATACCAATGGTCTTGCCCTCCAGCTCTATTCCCCTATTCTCCTCCCGCAACCATAAACCATGTGTTACCTGTTCTGCACTCTGATTGATCCGCTTGGTGATTCCTAGTAATAATCCCAACGCATGCTCCGCTACGGCATTACAATTGCCTTCCGGGGAACTAAAACAACGAATTCCCTTGCTTCCTGCGTACGCTACATCAATCACCTCCATCCCTGAACCCATACGGGCTATCCATTTCAACACAGGCGCTCCATCAATCAGGTTTTTATCCAACTGCAAACGGGTTGAAGTTATAACACCAACACAATCATGCAAATAGCTCGCAGCATCGTCTTGCCGGATCTTATGATCAACAATCAGCTCAAAGCCTTTTTCCCTTAGCCCCTCCGAAAGCACCGGATGAATCGGAGCTGCTATCAAAACCTTTCCTGCTTTCATGGCTTCAGCATATATTGGTGATACAAGCTTGCAAACTGTGCGACGGATAATTGTTCCGCCCGCTTCCCCATCCACTCATTTTCTGTCAGAGCTTGCTCCGTCAAAGTCCCTCGCAATGCATTCCGCAAAGTCTTCCGGCGTTGATTAAAAGCGGCCTTTACCAGGCGGGTGAAAATTTTGAGATCCTGAATGTCATAGGGATTGCCATTCCGGGTACATTTCAATACCCCACTCATGACCTTTGGTGGCGGATTAAAGGCAGACGCCGGCACATCAAACAGGTACTCTACCTTATAAAAGGCCTGCATCAGCACTGAAAGGATGCCATACTCCCTGGAACCTGGTCCATTGGCAATCCGAACCGCAACTTCCTTTTGGAACATGCCAACTACTTCCTCCACCTGGTCCTTCCATTCCATCACTTTAAAAAGGATCTGGGTAGAAATATTGTACGGGAAGTTCCCAATCAGGGTAAAAGGGCCATCAAAAGGCCGGTCGGCATCCAGAATATCAGCCTCGATGATCCGGTCGTGAATGGCTGGATACGCAGTATTGAGGTAGGCTATCTTCTCCCGGTCAATCTCAATCGCTTTATAATCAATGTCCTTCCACTCCAACAAATACTTCGTTATGGCTCCGCCCCCAGGTCCTACTTCCAGCAATTTCATCCCCGGTCGACGATCTACCTGCTCAACAATTCGTTGACAGAGCGCCTCATCCTGTAAGAAATGCTGACCTAAACTTTTTTTGAGCGTATATCCTGGATTCATCGATTTGCAGGAAATGCCCGCATACCGGCAAATTTATAGCTTCGTGAGCCTTTACCTTTGACGCCTTTCCATAAAAAGAACAAATGATTCAATTCCATAAAAAAGAAGTATCCCCAGGAGCCATCATCCTTCATATTGCCGATAACGTTGATCAACTAGCCAGTCAAGGCTGGTCCGAGCAGGAAGCCGGCTATATTCAGAATGCCCTGGAAAAGGAGCAATACCTGGTGCCCCTCAACCGCTATGATGCCCTGCTGTATTCGTATTTGATCAAATCCAAACCCAGCGCTTCGGCCACTGCTGAAATAATCCGCAAGGCAGGAGCCGATCTGAGTGGAGCCGTCCGCACCCAGAAGGCCAGCTGTGTTCATATCATCAGCCATTCATCGGATCCAATGGCGGCTTATTACTTTGCCCAAGGACTTGCCCTTGCCTCCTACAGTTTCGTGAAGTATTTTAAGGAGAAAGCGAAAAAGCAGCATCCCCTGAGCGAAATCAGCTTTGATGCCGCAGCGATCGCTGATGAGCAAGTGAATGAATTGAATATTCTGACGGAAGCTGCCTTCCGGGCCCGCGACCTGGTCAATGAGCCTTTGAATGCTTTAAATGCAACCGGACTGGCCAGTGCCATTCGTCAATTGGGAGCCGATGCTGGTTTTTCTGTGCAGGTACTAAGCAAAGCAGACCTGGAACGCGAAGGCATGAATGGGATCCTTTCGGTGAATCTAGGTTCCATTGACCCGCCAAGCTTCAGTATCATGGAATACAAACCGACAACTGCCCGCAATACGGCACCATTGGTTCTTGTTGGCAAAGGGGTGGTTTATGATACGGGAGGTTTGAGCCTGAAGCCCACCCCGAATTCTATGGACCGGATGAAGAGCGATATGAGTGGAGCAGCTTTGGTGAGCACTGCCATGTGGGCCCTTTCAAAACTTCAACTTCCCCTCCATGTGATTGCGCTGGTGCCGGCTACGGATAACCGCCCGGGCGAGAATGCTTATGTACCTGGCGATGTGATCACCATGTATAGTGGCACCACGGTTGAGGTGCTGAATACGGATGCGGAAGGCCGGATGCTTCTGGCGGATGCTTTACATTGGGCAACCCGCTACCAGCCTGAATTGGTCATGGATTTTGCAACCCTTACCGGAGCCGCTTCTGCTGCCGTTGGGGAGCATGGAATTGTTTGTATGGGCACCGCTTCTGATACTGTAAAATCGGAATTGAAGGAAAGTGGGGAACGGCAATATGAACGCCTGGTGGAATATCCACTCTGGGATGAATACGGCGAACAGATCAAAAGTGATATTGCAGATCTTAAAAATGTTGGAGGTGCCACCGGTGGCGCCATTACAGCTGGTAAATTCCTGCAGCATTTTACGAATTATCCCTGGATGCATTTCGACATAGCAGGTGTTTCCTTCGCAACGGGCAAGAAAGGCTATTTACCAACAGGGGGTACAGCTGTAGGTTTGCGGATGTTAATTGATTTCATGAAAAAGAGAAGTCAGGACTAAGTACTTGTAAATGGGTAGCACCTGGAATCCACTAATGGTGACCTATTAATTAAACTGCTTTCTTCACCAATCTCCAGCATTCCGTGAATCCATTATTCCAGGCATTGATGGATGGTTTGAAGGCCACCAGTTTACTAGAATATATCGCGGTATTCAGCGGGATCATCAGTGTGTGGTTGAGTCGGGCGGAGCATGTTTGGCTCTACCCGATTGGTCTGATCAATACGGTCATCTACATCTACCTGTCCATTCATGGTCAATTATATGGAGAAGCCAGTGTCAACCTGTATTATACGATCATGAGCATCTGGGGTTGGTGGTTATGGACGCGAAAGACGGCTGATTCAAAACCTGAGCTACGGATCCGGTTTTCCAATGGCCGTGAGTGGCTGGGGCAAATCCTCTTCTTTGGCATTTTCTATGCCATCCTTTACGTTGCGTTGAGTTATTTGAAAAAGGATTTTGCTCCAGGAGCGATTCCATGGGCAGATGCTTTTGCCGCTTCAACGGCATATACCGGAATGTGGCTGATGGCTCGTAAAAAAGTTGAAAGCTGGTGGTGGTGGATTGCCACGGATGCTGCATCCATCCCCCTTTACACGGTTAAGGGCTATGTTTTTTCATCCTTCCAATTCCTGGTTTTTACTATTTTGGCCATCCTTGGACTGATCCGTTGGTGGAAGAAAGCCAAGGCACAAAAAAATCAGGAATTAAACCAATCTACTTCACCCATCTTTTCCTAAATCTAAATATCATCATCACGATCCGCAAATGCACGAGTCAGGACAGTAAAGCATTGACCGACCTGGCGCGCAGCACATTTTACGACACCTTTACGGGCACTTGCACCGAAGGGGATATGCAACAATTCCTGGATCAATATTATTCCTTGCCCAGAATAAAGGCGGAGTTGGAGGATGCCTCCGAACAGGTCTATTTTGCAGAGGATAATGGACAGCCCGTTGGCTATATCCGGTTTATGGAATCAGCGGTCCCTTTCCCAATGAGCCCCAATTCCCGGTCTTTGGAACTTAACAGGCTTTATATAGTCAAAGCTTACCAGGGAAAGGGAATCGCGGCTACACTTATGGATTTTTACATGGATTATGCAAAAACCCAGGCTTATGGATTACTTTGGCTAGGCGTTTGGGAGCACAATTACCGGGCAAAAGCGTTTTATCGTAAATATGGATTCGGATTTACCGGCGAACGTCATCCCTTCCCGATTGGTGACACGCCTCAGACGGATGAATGGTGGTCCAGACTCTGTTAAACCCCGTAAATCCTGAATAGTTGTTTATGAGAGGAGCCTTGTTGAAGGTCTTGATTTGAATCGTTATGAAACCTACAATAAACGCTTTAACTAAAAGCATTTTCTTTTCGGTATTAATCGCAACGGGTATCCTGCTTACTTTGGGAGCCTGCACGCAACCCAAAGCCCTGGTTTACCAGGATATCAAAGGATTTAAGGTTCAAAGCCTGGATTTGCAACAAATCAATGTAGAACTGGATTTACTGCTTTATAATCCAAATCATTTTTCAGTGGATCTGAAAAATGGGAATCTGGATGCCTTCATCAATGATCGGAGCTTGGGTAAAGCCTCCATTGATGAGCGGAGCACCATTCCGGGCCATCATTCCTTTATCATCCCGGTTACCGTGCATACTACCCTGTCAGCCCTTTTTGCCAATGCACTGGAATTATTGGCTAATAAGAACAAGAGTGTTTATGTCAGCCTGAGCGGTAATATACGGGCAGGTAAAAGAGGCATATTTGTGAATGTGCCCATTCATTATGAAGGGCGGCAGAAGTTGAATCTTTAAGTGGGGGTATTTAATATTAGGCGTATTGGCATTAGGCATATTTACATTAGAAATGTCATCCCGACAACGGAGGGACCCCACAGCAACTGAGCTTTGCTACAACTTGAAGTCCAACATCTACGAGTCGTAAAACAAGCCTTTTCACCGCAGTGGTTGATGCCCACTCCAACGTCGGCAAACAACATCGCCTGAATGTTTTAATTTGAGAATCGGTGCATGAGTGGAGTCGAATCCTGGTCCATGAACGGAGTCGAAGGGCCAGATCTAGATGCAGATTGAATGGGCCGTTAACTAGAGGATTCAATGGCCTTACGCAATAGGGGTAGTGACCAACAACGGCGGATGGAGGGAGCCTAAAACAGATTCTTCCACATCATACTTTCCACCGGGGTATTGGGCTGCGCATTGTATTTGGCATTCTTCTTCTGGCTATAACTTTCCAGGATCTCACCCTCCACCGGAAAATAGATCAATTGACCGATCGGCATACCCTTATATACCTTAACGGGTTGCTTGACGGAGATTTCCAGGGTCCAGTTGCCGCAGAAGCCTACATCCCCCTTTCCAGCCGTTGCATGGATATCAATACCCAGTCGACCGGTGGATGATTTCCCTTCCAGGAATGGGACATGTGCATGGGTCTCGGTGTACTCCAAGGTTACTCCCAGGTAAAAGATGTGCGGGTAAAGCACAAACCCATCCTCCGGGATCTCGAAACATTCAATTTCATTGTGTTTTTTCGCATCCAGGATATGTTCCCGGTAGGTGGCCAGGGTACTCCCCAGGTGGACATCATAGGAATTGGAACCCAGGCAGGCCCGGTCATAAGGACTGATCTTTATCGTTCCATTTTCTATTTCTTGCAGGATCCGGGAATCGGAGAGTATCATGTCGTGAAAATTAATTAGGGAAAACCAAGTTTAGACTGGCTTATTCAGTCACTGTTTTTTTAGGGGTTCCGACGCCTTGTAATTGGGCAAATACATCTTGAGGGAATCCAAAGGAAAGATCCCGGAAAAGGTTTTTACCAGGCTATGCTTTGAATCGTAGATCGTAAACTGTGGCAACATGCCATAGGCATAGATCAGATAGATCAGGTGACTTTTATCGGTACCAACATATTTGAAGGAAGGATTCTTATCTAATTCACTTTTTTTAAGGAAGTCTTCCAGTTGGGCTTTATGGACCTCTTCTGTCAGTAGGACCAGTTGTATATCCTTCAATTGATCGGTCAATCCTTTGAGTGTATCCAATGCATGAATGCAGTGAGGACAATCAGGAGAGAAAATAACAAGCATAACCGGCTTGTTAGCCTTTAGTACCGCATTCGAAATAATTTTACCATTGAGGGCTTCAATTCCAAACGCTGGGATAGGGGCTCCTTTCTTACGATAGTCGATCTTGGTTTGGGCGAAGCCCGTGCAACACAGCAGAAATAGGGAAATGCTTAGGAATGCTGTTTTCATAAGAGTGAATTAGATATCATTCAAAGAAGGGGTTCAGGGTGCCAATCGGGACCGCTCCCAGTCCGAAGATTCATTTTCCCGCTGGAACAGGATGCGATCATGCAGTCGGCTACTCCGTCCCTGCCAGAATTCGATACTGATCGGGATGATGCGATAGCCTCCCCAATAACTAGGTCGCGGAATCGCCTGATGCGCATACTGTTCTGAAAAATGGTCGACCCGCTCTTCGAGCAATTCCCGGCTGGCAATGGTGGAACTTTGCAGAGAAGCCCAGGCACCGATACGGCTACCTTCCGGGCGGGAGGCAAAATAGGCATCGCTTTCTTCGGCAGAAACCTGCTGTATTCTTCCTTCGATCCGCACCTGACGCTCCAATTCCTTCCAGAAAAAGACCAGTGCGGCCCAGGGATTTTGATCGATCTGATGGCCTTTGTGGCTTTCGTAATTCGTGAAAAAGGTAAAGCCTTCGTCCTCCAGTCCTTTCAGTAGAACGATCCTGGCATGAGGCTTCCCGGAGGAATCACAGGTTGCCAGGGTCATGGCATTGACCTCATCGATTGTTGCCGCCTCGGCTTCACTGAACCAATGTTTAAAGAACAGAAGAGGGTCGGTACCGGCCGTGGATTCATCCAAGGCAGCTAATCGATAATCCCTGCGGATCGCTGCTAGTTTATTTTCATCCATTATCCGGAAAGGCCTACTGCCTGGAGGTGATCACGTATTTGACAAATACATACACCAGTTCGATGCACATCAGCATCCCGAAGATACCGGCTAAAATTGGACCAATAGATTCACCGGAATTGAAGGTATTTAGCAGCAAAGGAGCAGCCATAAGCTTAAAAATTTTGAGTTCGCAAGATACAAACTGAGCCGCTTTTCCGGGATAATTTTCGATACAGGGCTTTTTGAGCGGGATAAACCGAACATATTAAACATGATCCTTACCCGCTGGCACTAAGGAATAATAGGCGGTACTGGAGCCCTTTTTAATGCAATTGAAGCCGTCAGGAGCACCCTGCCATTCTAAGGGTCTTCGTTTGGTCGACTAAACCTTCTGTTGTGTGATGAATCACAAATAGCAGTACATTTCGGGTCCCATGTTCCATCGGCATATTCCTTTTCTTAAGGCCGTGACATTGTATTCATTCACAGCCTTTGGTGGTCCGCAAGGTCACCTGGGGATGATGATGAAAACCTTTGTGCAGGGCCGGCATGATATTACGGAAGAGGAGTTAGTTGATTACAATGCCTTTGCCCAGATGCTTCCGGGGCCCAGTTCTACTCAGACAGTCGTGCTGATTGCATTGAAACGAGGCGGTATTCCCCTGGCTTTAGTTACGCTTGGACTATGGATTTTGCCGGCTTTCCTCATTATGTCGGGGTTTTCTTTTCTACTGCTCTACTTTGATGCAAAGGAGATCCAGACGAATCTATTTACCTACATCCAACCAATGTCGGTAGGTTTTGTGGCCTTTGCAGCGGCACGGATGATGAAGAACAGTGTAAGACATCCTGCCACCTGGATCATCATGCTGGGTGCTTTGGTAGCGACCGTTTTCATTCGTTCCCCCTGGATCTTCCCTTCCCTGCTCATTCTTGCGGGGATTTCATCGAACTTTTCCAGTAAACGGATCCCGGAACATACCCAGAAACCGAAACCTATTAAGTGGATCAACCTGTGGCTATTTGCTGCTATTTTTATTATTGCTGGTATTCTGTCAGAAGCGGCGCGGACCGGGCACCTGCATTACAGGAGGGCCTTCAATCTCTTTGAGAACTTTTACCGCTTTGGTGCGATCGTATTCGGAGGTGGGCAGGCCCTGCTTCCGATGATGTTGTACCAGTTTGTAACTATGCCCTTAGCCAGGAAACATAGCCCATGGATCTCAGCACAGGACCTACTGACCGGCTATGGTTTGGTGCAGGCAGTTCCGGGGCCTGTCTTTTCGATCTGTTCGTTTGCAGGCGGACTTGCCTTGAGCCAATATGGTCCCGGCTGGCAGATTGCGGGCTGTTTTATTGCGACAATCGCCGTGTTTTTGCCGAGTACCTTACTCTTATTCTTTCTCTTCCCCATTTACCATAACCTGAAACAGCATGTGATTATTTTCAGGGCTTTGGAAGGCATTAATGCCGCTGTAGTAGGGATCATCTGGGCATCTGGAATTGTCTTGCTACAAACTATTTCAGAACGAAAGTTCGAATGGAGTAACCTGGTGGTCATTATCATCACCTTTTGCCTGCTCAAATACACCCGCATACCAGCCCCGCTGATCGTGGTAGGATGGTTGTTGTTGGGATGGACGATGCATGTTTGATAATTTGGTAATTTGTTGGGGAGTACCGATTTTACACGCCCCCTGCATGGATTTTCGCGCACTGTTTCTCCGCACTGTTTCTCCGCACTGTTTCTCCGCACTGTTTCTCCGCACTGTTTCTCCCTTACCCCTCCCCGAACTGTTTCCCCGCACTGTTTCTCCACATCTCTGATTCTCTGCGTTAAACCTTCCCAACCCTATCGCGCCCGCCATATGAAATCACACAACAGCATCAGAATATTACTGGCTTCCTGATTCCATAAAAAAGCGTTGCCAACTTTCAATTATCGACATTCAACCCTATCTTAATGCTGGCTTAAACCCAATTTATGCGGCCAAAACCCAATTTATTATTTCATCTCGGAATTGGCCTATACTGCATTCTGGCATGTTCAAGATGGAGTCATGCACAGAATAATAGATTCATTTTTGATAAAGTGCCCCAATTTCTAACAGAATCAGCATATACCTATGTGTATGCCATTCCCACAGATTCTGTACTAAAATATGTTTACTCCTATTACAAGGATTTTGATTCCGGCTCTGCATGGTTAACGCATCCGGTTTATGTTATTCCAAACAATCAGTTTGATTCCCTCATATCATTAAATACCACCCCGACTGGTTATTATCTGAGTGTAACAGCTTTTAAGAATGAAATCATTTTTGAAATCAAGCGCAAAGCAGCCTTCCGTTTGTATATCGTTGATCTTAAAACCTCAAAAATCCTGACATTCAGAGATAGTGCCAACCGTATTTTAAGTGATATCGATATTCGATTAGGAACAACCAATATTTCCTACGATACCGGCGTAAAAGGATTTATTATTCGAAATTTCAGGAACCGATCCCTAATCACGATGCGCAAAGGAAATGATATCTCGTTTCTGCGTGCGTATAAAAATAGCAACAGTGATTATGAGCGACAAATTCCGCATCCCTATGAACAAATTCATTCATCCTGGATGCGTCAATTTACAGGATACTTGGTGACCAATAAACCGGTTTACCAGCCGCATGATACCGTCAAGTGGAAAGCTTATCTCGAAAATACAGATCATGGCAACAAACTGGTAAAGGAATCACTCAGGATCACTTTATCCGAACATTATCACGATTACAATATAGCTGCCAACTATGCACCAGCAGAGGCAGGCGTTTATTTTGGGGAATTCATCTTGGGCGATACCATTCAAATGGATCGTGAATATACCCTGGACCTGTACGGAACCAAATCCGGCCTACACAAACAAGTACAGTTCAGAACGGAAGATTACCAGTTGGATGAAACCTACTTAAAGGTTAGTGGTGAAGGACGAAGTTTGTATCAACCCGGTGACAGCGTCAATCTGTATGCTTATGCCTATAACGCCAATAAGCTCCCTATACACGATGGCCAGTTCCGTATCAGTGTACTCCCTGGTAATTTCAATCATTGTTATAACAGGTTATTTTTCATTCCGGATACGCTTTATCAAAGTACCGTCAATCTCAACCCCGGTGGTGAAACTAATATTGGTTTTTCAACAAAGTATTTCCCGGGTGCCCTCAGCAGCTTTATTTGCGTGGTTCAGGTTACTAATGGAAATAATGAACATGCCGATACAAGCTTCATGCTAAACTTCAGCGACGTCAAGCGCTATATAGATGTCCGGGAGGAGAATGGACATTTTCATGCCGAACTGATTGGTAATAAAAAAAGGATACCTGGATCCGGGAGCCTGATTACCTCCTATCCTGGGTTTAACGGGCCGGAAATTCCGATCCAATATCCTTATGATTACAAAATCGGGGAAGAAGATGTCTCTGTAATTTTTAGACTGAAAAATGATAGCGGAATCATTCTCGATTCAAAAAATATTACTGCCAGCAAAACGGTTCTAAGTGGTATCGAAAACTTCATAGGCGACACGGCTGTTCTGGAATTGAATAATCCTTCCGGAGTCCTTTTCCGATATAGCATTTTCATAGGCAATAAATTCCTGATCTCGGGTTCTGTCAGCCATGACACCTTATTTAAAATATATAGTCGCAAGTGGCGGACGGTCAGTATCATCGGAACGTATACTTCATTGGGTGAAGCTCATGACCAGCGCTTTGATATTTTTAAACGGGATCGGAATATGAATATCCGCCTGGAAAAAAAGGATCTCATCTATCCAGGCCAATCCGACAGTATCCGAATCCATTTAATTACCGATGACGGGATTGCTATTCCTGCTACTAATGTCACAGTTTTGGCATTCAATAGTCGCTTCTGTTCTGATTATACTCCGGAAATCCCTTATCAGGGAAGCTTGCTGCCCGCCTTTCAATCTAAAAAACAAAAAAAATTAAGGCCCCTTCCAATAATAATCCCAGATAAGCGCGAAGCTAACCGAAGATGGCTAAAATTATGCGGGGCAGATACCCAGTTTTTCTACAAAAACCTTTACCTATTGCCGGAAACCTGGGCTATTATACAATATTCCATTCCGGGAAGTGTAGCACCTCAAATCGGCGTCTACCTGCAAAAGGGGCATGAATATATAAAGCCACAGTACCTCCTGATAAATGATGATCCTGCACAAATTTCATTTGTGAACAGTACCAATCCGGAAGGGCTATTTGTAACGGAACGGCCTAATTTTCTGAGGATCAGAATGGATACAACTGAATATTATATTGGACCATTTCGTCTCCCCAAAGGAAGCAAAACCGATTTTTTTCTGAATATTGATAGCGTGAGGAAATTGTACCCGAAAAAATATGAAGGGCAAGATCTGTATAAAGACACGCTAAGGTCCTCTTCAGAAATATTTATTCATTGGAAGCCCTTACCAGATTCGCTGACCTATGAGGAGCAGTCGAAATTGGCAGGAGCCATTTTCATGTATCGAAATGAGTTTTCTGGTCGATTATATGATCATGAAAGGCCGTATGGCCTTCCTGAATTCTACCAGACGAACATTAAAATTATTGCAGAACACCCTTATAAAAAAGATGACTGGTATTCTCGGGAACAGAATGATCCTTATTTAATTGGACCTATCAACTTCGGGGAAAGTCTGGGTTTCTATCAGCGTTTGAATACAAAATCCAGGTTCACACCGGAGCAGGGATATATTTTCAGTATTCGCCCGCAAATGGCTCGGGTTGAAAAGGAGAATCTGTTTCCATATTTGAGCCATTCCTTAAAAGATCAGGACATGAAATACTGGCCTGATTTCAATTACATCACGCCCAATCCCGATTTATTCGACACCTTGGAAGTGGATCCGGACATTTCATTGTCCGTGAATGACCATGAGGATAAGTATAAACAATTGTATGAAAACAGGTACAATCTAAAAGTCTCAGATCGATGGATCGCTCCTGATGATTCTCCAGGATTTTTTGAACCCACATGCATCGAAAAATACAAAATCCGCAACCTTATTTTCAGGAGACTGGATCCTGCAAATAAAATTTTTATTGCCTCATTCCCGGCAGGTGCTCCTGTAGAAGTGCCTGCGGGAAGCAGCCAAGTGATAATTCTCTATGAAGACAATCATTTTCAGATGATTGATAGCATTTACCTAGCACCGGGTGGAATTACAGTTTATCCTGTAAAGCCTGATTTGCCGAGAGATACCTTTATTGCAATGAAATCACCGGCATGGCTGATACCGATGCTGCTTAAGAAGGATACTCTTGTAAACCTCTTACCGGTTCGCTTTCATTCTACTATCAGTTACAATAAACCGGAAGAGATATCTAGTTATTTTTCGAAACAGGGAGGATGCTGGATCAAAGGAGTCATAAAGGATGACTCAGGTCCAGTAATAAATGTGGAAGTCCAAATTTTAAATGCAGAGCACGAGGTAGTAGGGAAAGATTTGACTGACTTTGATGGGGAGTATAAAATAAACGTGATCCCTGGTATTTACAGGCTCAAAGTCGTTCATTTTGAACAAACCCGTATGATTACTGATATTCCCGTTGATATTGGACAAACAGTAACTGTAAATGCAAGATTTGGAAAACCTCAGTCATTAATGTCAGTCGCTGTGCATTCAGGTAGCTATGCCAGACCCTTGTTGGATCCGGAAAATCCAGGAGGTCAGGGTGTCAGGGTGCTGGATGGAGTAGAACATGCTGCTTCACGCAATGTCATTGATCTTGCTGCCCTTAGTACTCAGGTATTTCAGGAGGGGACTGGTTATGAGGTAAAGTTAGGGATACGAAAACAGGTCATAGTGGATGGGGTTCAACTAAATACCGCATTCTCCAATCAGCCACCGATGTCAATAGAAAGGCCAGACGATGATCAACTGGTCCCTGAACATCCCGGAAGAAATTCATATAAAAAAACGCAGGCATTCTTTGACGATTTTCTCAATAATATGTTGAATGGCTCCGGGCTCCGGCGTTCCTTTCGTGATTGGGCCATCTGGGAACCAAATTTATGGACGGATGATGAAGGCATTGCCCGTTTCACGGCCCAATATCCTGACAATCAAACTTCCTGGAAGACGTATGTTCTCGCAATGAATCATTATGGATATTCAGGCAGAGTGATGCAACTTACCCGTGCGTTTAAACCACTTTCTGCCGAACTGAATGCGCCTCGTTTTCTTCGTTATGGCGATAGTGCGGAACTCATTGGGAAGGCGATTAATTATACCTCACAAAGCTTCTTTTTAAATACGCAATTCCTACGCGATTCATTGCGCGTAGGGTCCGATACCCTGACCGTTCATAATACTCGAATTCAACCCATTACCATCGCAGCACCTGGCATCAATTCCGGTGATACTGCAACACTCAAACTTAGTTATTCAATCACTGCATCCAATGGTTTTATGGATGGGGAAGAACGCTCCATTCCCATTTACCCCATTGGTGCGACCGAAACCAAGGGCGCCATTATTTATCTGGACAAGGATACCAGTTTCGAAATTCATCCGGATAGCAGCATCGGTCATTTTCGTGGCAGAACCCATATATTGGTTGATGGTAGTCCTTTGTCGCTTATACTGGATGAAATTGAGCATCTCAAGGAATACCCACATGGCTGCAATGAACAGCTAAGCTCCAAACTGCTCGCGATCTACTATGAAGAATCCATCAAAAAAATGCTTGGGGAAAAGAACTTCAATAATACCCGGACTAAGAAGAAGATCATTAGCAAGCTTATCAGTTCGCAACGCCTAGATGGCGGATTCAGTTGGTGGAATTCCGATGACGCCGATCTGAGAGTCACCAATTATATCATTAGCTCCCTGCAAATGATGAACGAGGTCGAAGGGTTGCAAACGATCCTTCGGAAAGGTCTGGATTACCTGAATGATCAACTGACCAGAATGACTCCGCTGAACCAGATTGCCACGCTTCAAACCTTGTCAGCAGCAGACTACCCTGCCAATTATAAACCCATTTTGGATCAGTTGGACAGCGCTCGTGGCTTTGGTGCTTATCAGCGCTTTGCCATGATTAAAATTCGCAAGGAACAAGGGCTTCCTTACCGCACAGACCTTGATGCGATAATGAGACTCCGGACTGAAACGATGAACGGGATGTATTGGAATGGTAATAGCCGATATGATTGGTATTCTGATGAACTCGCAACCGCACTCCTGGCTTATACTATCATAAAGAAGGATAGTATTTATGATCAATTTACCCTTCCGGTAATGCGATACATTTTGTTTCATAAAAACGGAGGATATTACCCATCCACTGCCAGCTCGGGACTTGTACTTTCAAGCTTGCTGCCTGAAATTTTAAAGGATAAAAATGAATTGAATCGAAAGGAAAAAAATTACTTCAAAATTTCGGGAAGTATCATCGATTCGACCGCTCATTTTCCACGGAGCTATGATTCAAGAGATATGAATCCAGTCCTACATTTTAAAAAGCAGGGAATATCACCCATGTTTTTATCGGTATCCTTTGATTATTTCAATACTAATCCTGCACCAACTTCAAACGATTTCACGGTACAGACCTATTTCCTGAATGCACGTCATGATACTGTAAGCAGCTTGAAAGCAGGTGATAAGGTCACGATCAGAACCGTAGTGCGTTGCAAGAAGAAAGCGGATTATGTGATGGTTAGTGTCCCTATTCCTGCAGGATGTTTGCAGGTGGACAAGACGGAACGGAATTTTTATATGGAGGCAGCACGGGAAAATTTCAAGGATCAGACTGATGTATTCTGCAGGTCCCTTGAACCAGAGGTGGATTATACGTTTGATGTCAAACTGGAAGTACGCTATAAAGGCCGGTATGTCTTAAGCCCGGCCAGTGCTGGAATGATGTACTATCCGGAGGAGTTTGGGAATACCGCGATAAAGAAAATTGTTGTTCATTGATTCCTTGAAGAAATCACTATGCCTGGACAATAATAACAGATTCCTTTCGGGCATGGCAATTAAAATATGCAGTATCATTATAACCCCCGGGCCCATTCTATTACCGAACTCCCCGATCCCTCGGCCGCCGAAGTGCAATGCACGAAGGAGGCCGGCCGCGTCACCCTCCCCGCTCTATCGCTCTGTTTCTCGCTCTTCCTTCCCCTGCCCCCTCCCCGCTCTATCGCTCTGTTTCTCGCTCTCCCAGTCCCCTCCACGCGTCCCGGCGCCGCCGCGAGAAACATTTCGCCCCTCTGCTTCGCTCCACCTCTGCTTCTCTGTGTGAATCCTTCCTTCCCCCTAAGTCTGCGATGACGTGATCCATTTCGGTACTTCAGGGGCCTTGTAAGCTATCATCTTTTCCATCAAGTCATCGATCGTATCATCCATCAACAACATATTGGCATGCTCCGGTTTTAGAAATCCGGAATCCTGCATTTTAATGACTAGTTGATGCAGGCCTGCATAAAATCCATCCACATTTAACATACCAATGGGTTTGGTATGAAGGCCCAATTGAGCCCAGGTAAGCATTTCCATCAGTTCCTCCATCGTCCCCCATCCACCAGGTAGTGCGATTACGGCATCACTAAGTGCATGCATTTTCAACTTTCGTTCATGCATGGTTTCGACCTCAATCATTTCTGTAAGTCCTTCATGAGCAACCTCTTTGGTTCTCAGAAATCCTGGAATAACTCCGATAACACGCCCCCCTTCATTCAAAACGCCATCTGCCACACAACCCATCAGTCCTACCTTGGCACCACCATAAATCAGACGGGCACCCATTCGGGCAATGTATTGCCCCAGTTGATAGGCTAGCTCTCTGTAAATAAGCTCCTTACCTGTTGAAGATCCACAGAAAACAACGATTGATTTTATTCCTGATTCCATGCCTAAATGTAAGGCGACCCAGACTTCTACGCCCTGGAGTTATGGGACCTAGACCTGTCCAGGCTGCAGGCACGTAATAAATGGCATACTTTTGCCGTTATTGTGTGGTATTATGTTGCGCTTACGTTTATTCCTGATTTTCATCTCTTTACTTCTTGTTCCAAATTCCAGGCTCAGGGCGCAATTGTTTTTCAGCGGTACTGAATATGGGATAACAATGGGTGCTTCCCAATATTTTGGAGACCTTAACGATAACTATGGTTTAAAATTTGTTCGCCCCGCCGGTGGGATTTTCGTCCGTCACCTGATGAATTCTTATATCGCATTGCGCGGTACCCTCAGTTACACCCAGGTCGGCTATGACGATGCGCTCAATAACAATGAGTTTGAAAAGGCTCGGAATCTCAGTTTTACCAGCAATATTGTAGAAATTGCGATTCAAAGTGAATTCAATTTCACCCGTTTTTCTACAGGAGATAATGGGCATCGGTTCACCCCCTATTTAACGGGAGGCATTGGTGCCTTCTATTATAATCCACAGGCCATGTTTAATGGCAAGCTGGAAGATTTACGCAAGTTGGGGACGGAAGGGCAAAATCTGGGCGGTTATGATAGCCGAAAGTATCATTCCATTGCTGCCTGCTTCCCGATTGGTCTCGGTTTTAAATATTGGTTGAAACCCGGATTTAATCTTGGTTTTGAAATCGCAGACCGCCTCACACTAACGGATTATCTGGACGATGTCAGCACCTCATATGTTGGTAAGGATAAGTTTTTTGATAATCCAGACCATCCCAATCCTGCTTATTATTTACAGGATCGTTCCCAGGGCCAATTTCTGGGCAGGGAAGGCAAACAACGAGGGAATAGTGCCAGCTTTGATCAGTACATGTATGCGGTATTTAATCTCTCCTTTCAATTAAAAGTCTACCGCTGTCCAACCTATCTGCAGAAGGATGAGTTTGAACAATAAGTTCCCCATTCCAGATGGTGGCGCTACCTTCTACACGTTTATGGAGGCATTTAGCCATTCTCCATCCATACGAGCGCTGTAACGTTTATAGAAATTAATGGCGGGTTCATTCCAATTCAATACCTGCCAGGTGATGCCATGAAGGTTGTCGGCAATAGCCCGTCCTATCAGTGCATCCATTAGGGCGGTACCCACACCTTTTCCTCTGCTGTTTTCTGTAACCAATAGGTCTTCGAGGTACATACGCTGACCTTTCCAGGTCGAATAGCGAACATAATAAAGGGCAAAACCAATGATGGTTTCCCGGCTTGCCTGATACGCTTCCACAGCTATTTCCAAAGATTCCGGCATGACTGGGAATATTTCCTCTGGTTTTAAAATCTGCTCATTGGATGGATCGGAAGCTGAAGGATTCAACATAACGGTTGCAGGAACAGGTTCGAGCGATGGATTCCCTTGAACATCTTCCGGAGACGGATTCAGAATGCCTATTTGTGAAGTGATAGATGCTTCAGACCCGGCTGTAACCTGCTGTTCATCCCGATCTGATGCTACCGCAACAAAGCCCCACCAAACCGGTTTCTCCCCAAACCCGCTTTCCTCAAAATGGGAAAGACTGACAGTTACCGCATCGGGAGCCCGTTCAAATCTGGCCAGTTCACGGACGAGTTCCATCATGGCTGCACAATCGGTCCGGACTGCATTTCTTACTTTGAAATCCATAGAATTAAAGCTACATGCTAGAAACAATACATCCGCTAAAACTGCGTTAAATGGAAGGTATTAACAGTTTGGCGCGGCACAGTTTTCCTACTTTGCTTCACACGGAATAAGAAAGATTTAAAGCGCTCAAAATCTATAACGGCTTTACTAATTTCATTTTTATTCAGAATAAAGGTGGCCCGGAGGGCAAAGAGCAGGAACCATACGTTACTTTTTCCACGATCACAAAACAACAAACTAGCACATGACAGCAGGTGAAATTTTATGGATTGACGATGAGATCGATTCACTCAAGCCACAGATCATTTTTCTTAAAGGTAAAGGGTACAATGTTACTCCACTGTCTAATGGCCATGATGCACTTGAATTGTTGAAAGAGAAAGCCATAGATGTCGTACTACTGGATGAAAGCATGCCGGGACTTACCGGCCTTGAGACCTTGTCACGAATAAAGGAAATGCAACCGGCGCTGCCGGTCGTGATGGTCACCAAGAATGAGGCGGAGAAGATTATGGAAGAGGCTATCGGAGCCCAGATCACCGATTACCTGATCAAGCCAGTCAACCCTAACCAGGTGCTGCTTTCCCTAAAAAAAATCATGGACGGCAAACGCCTCGTGAGCGAAGCAACCACCAGCGCCTATCAACAGGACTTCCGGAATCTGTTCATGGCACTTTCCTCCAATCCAAATCATGAAGAATGGAAGGATGTCTATCGCAGGCTGGTGCATTGGGAACTGGAAATGACCCGGAGCAATAGCCCTGAAATGCTGGAAGTATTACAGAATCAGAAGACAGAGGCCAATACCGATTTCGTGAAGTATGTATCCAAAAATTATAGCAATTGGATCTTAGGGAAGGATAAAGATGCCCCACTTTTTTCTCATGAACTTCTTGCCCGAAAAGTACTGCCCCATATTGAACCAGGCACTCCCACGTTTCTGGTCATAATCGATAATCTCCGGCTGGATCAATGGAAGGCTTTTCAACCTATCATCACAGAATCCTTCCGCATCGTTGAGGAAGACTTGTTTTATGCCATTCTACCCACTGCTACACAATACGCGCGGAATGCCCTTTTTGCCGGAATGTTACCGATTGATATTGCCAAGCAGCATCCGGATGAATGGAAGAATGATGATGATGAAGGGGGTAAAAACCTTTTTGAAGATGTGCTTTTTGCCGCACAATTGAAGCGTCTGAAAAAAGACAAATTAAAGTGGCAGTACACCAAGATCACCAATAATGATGATGGGAAATTGTTTGAGGACAATATCCATAACTACCTCAAAAATGACCTGAGTGTTATCGTCTACAATTTTGTGGATATGCTCAGTCATGCACGTACAGAAATGGAAGTGCTGAAGGAGTTGGCAAGTGATGAGGTAAGCTACCGCTCACTAACTGTAAGCTGGTTTGAGCATAGCCCTTTGTACCGCGCTTTAAAGAAGATTGCTGACAAGGGTATACAGCTGATCATCACAACGGATCATGGCACCGTACGGGTACAGAAACCCAGCAAATGTGTTGGCGACCGGCATACGACCACCAATCTCCGGTATAAGCATGGCCGCAATTTGCAGTATGAAGAGAAGGATGTCCTGGCATTCAGGGATCCGGCAATGGCAGGATTACCAAAGCCCAATGTGAGTTCTACCTTCATATTCGCTAAATCGGATGTTTTCCTGTGCTATCCGAACAATTACAATCATTATGTCCAGTACTACAAAAATACCTTTCAACATGGCGGTATCAGCCTGGAAGAAATGATCGTTCCGGTTGTGCGATTGATGAGTAAGTAGGGTGGCGTTTTACGCAAAGGACGCAACGGTTCCGCTTCCGGCACTATGGGGCCTCCTTCGTGCTTTGCACTTCGGCGGCCGAATTGGAAGTTCGGTCCAGGCGGAGTAGTTCCTTCTAGGATTGTACCAACCGACCCTTCGACTTCCCTAATGGGCCGGGTTGGCTCACGCTCCCCCATTACCAAATCATCAAATCACGGATGTCCGGTAAACATTTTGTGTAAAATGGAAAAGAGGCTGTTTGAAAAGGAAGGTTTCTTTGTTAGTAGTAAGTCGAAAAGCAAAAGTATAAAGTTGATTTTGTTGATGAGCTAGCTTTTTGTAGGTACTTTAAATAGCAGGTACTTCAGAAAATGAGTAGAAGGTTGATTGGGGAGGGGGTTTTTGCTTCAAGTGCCGATGAATTACCCACAAGTTCTTAGACGGGGTCTAAGAACAACTTTTTACTGTTGGTTTGAAGTAAAAGCATAGAAAGAGCCTATTTACCTTGGGGGCTTACTTTTCAAAAAGCGATTTGGTAGATCTGACTATCAAAACGTAATAAGCAAAAATTAGCCGTTTTCAATTTTTACCGGACAACAGTGATCATCAAATGACCAAATTAAAAAGAGGCTGCTTTTGAAGCAACCTCTTTGCGTTTGATTTGACTATTAGTCATTGCTTATCCCTTGCATTCTTTCAAGAATTTGGCCTACAAAGTCTGTAGTACACCAAGACCAGTACAAGGGTCCCAGCCCACCTTAGCCTTGAATCCTAACTTCTTTGTGGTGGTATCATTATCACCAATGGTAATGTCGCGACAGAATTTGGCTGGAGCTGCATAAATCTTAGGATTGATAAACCCTGCCTGGTTCTTGTTTTTTTCATTTGCCAAGGCGATCAAACCTGCCATAAGGGGTGCAACAGCACTGGTGCCTCCGATGACCATCGATTGCCCACCCACTAATACTTTATATCCACTACTTGGATCTGCATTTCCTGCTACATCGGGTACCCCTCGTCCAACAAACTTCGACATAGGAGAGGGTGGAACCCCTGCATTTTTCTGATAATCCGGCAATGCAAAGAATTCGCTCACCCCGCCACCGCCGGCAGAATCATTGGAATCATGCCAGACACTCTCCGAACTGATCTTGGTGCCGGAAGCCTGTAAACGTGTTCCTCCGCAAGCCAGCACATATGGGCTGGATGCTGGAAAATCTACATGGAGATTTCCATCGCTTTCGCCATCTGCAGAACCTGCATCTCCGGAGGCAACGGTAATGGTAATACCAAGCAGTGCAGCCGATTGAAACGATTGATTGAAAGCCGTCATCGATTGTGCTGTCCATTCTTTTTCGGAGGCCCCCCAGCTTATGGATAGCACTGAAATTTTATTGGTGGTATCATGGATAGACTTGGTTATCGCATCCAGAAACCCTTTGTCGGTATTTGGGCTGAAATAAACGGCGATGCTTGCTCCCGGAGCCACGGCAGATGCCACTTCAATATCCAGCATTACCTCTCCATCGGCGCTATCCGGATTTCCGGTGGGACTATTATGCCCATTATCCACAGAAATGGCTTTAATATTTGGAGAAGTAAGTTTCAGGCTCTTGAAATAGGTATTCAAATCGGCAGTACTGTAGCCACCCCCCAGCTCAAGAATTCCAATGCACTGGCCTTTTCCGGTTACCCCGCCCGGAAATCCATATAATTTAGCGATCTGAGGAGGGGTATAGGAAATACTTGCAGCATGGGCTATAATCTTGCCCTTTGCAGGTTTTAGTAGCTGAAACATAGGGCGTGCATGAGGCCGGTCGTCCAGTCCAAATACCCCTTCAATAATGCCTTGGAGGTTTGCCGGGATATGAATATCACCAGATCTGCCCCGGAAGGTACATCCTTCCTTATCCTTGTAGTGGTCCAGGGAAACGCCGAATGCTTCCTGTAAATCAGCCACTGTGCCCCGTACCATAACACTGCGTCGAACGCTACTACTATCGATTATGGAGAGGTGATGTGCCGATGCAAAATCCTCGACTAATTTCATATCCTCGTCACTGGCTCCAAACATTTGGTCGTATTCCTTCTGGGTGAGCCTGATTCCTCTTGCAATCGCCTCTTCCACAGATTCCTTCCTTCGAATTCGGATGGTTACATCGGCTAGTTGTCCGGTAATTACCTTACCGGTCAATTTAGCTTTGGGAGCCGATTTCTCGCTTCCTTCGAGGACCACTTTCTTTACCGCTTTTGGTTTCATAATGCTGGTTTGGTTTGTGCGTGAAAAGCCTACTCTGATTGATATCCGTTTTCGGCTACCCGGATTTAGTGATTTTATATGGAACGGAAATCCATTTCTTTAAAGTATGTAATGCCACCTTTTTTATGGATCATGTGATGGAATTCTCTTTAAAATTAAACACCAATCAAACAACTATATATGACCTTCATCACTTTGTTTTATAAGGATCATCAGGCACACCGGCAGGTAGGGTTAACCTAACGTTCCCTGCAACCGTAAATCTATTGCTGCCTCATCCTTGGCGCTATAGGTATTCATAAGCACCCAAACCCTGCACGAAGCAGAAAGTCTTTGCAGGTGCCATCTGCGGGGACTACTGATGCCACAGGATAGTAATGATTCCTTATTTCAGATGAGCACCAATTTCATTTCATTAAGCATATTTGGTATTCGAAGCTCCCACCGCTAATTTGCATGCGCACCCAAAAGCATTCAAGCGTATTAAATTTCTTTGTGCATGATTACAGTATCCAAGGTTTCCAAGAAGTATGCATTAAGCAGAAAACAGCAACATGAATTGCAAACGGCCGACACGACCGTTTTTGCCGTGAATGATGTAAGTTTTGAATGTAAACCCGGTAGCATTTACTCACTACTTGGTCCTAATGGAGCCGGTAAGACGACTACCTTGCGAATGATTGCAACCTTGCTTCATCCCACACAGGGTACTATTCAGGTTAATGGACACGACGTGGTAGAGAACAGCCAGGAGGTTCGTAAAACGATTGGTTTCCTAACCGGTTCTACCAATTTATACGATCGGCTTACACCACTGGAAACCGTCAAATACTTTGCCGACCTGCACAAAATGCCGGAGGCCTTATTCCGACAACGAAAAGATCAGCTTTTCACCCAATTAGGGATCAATGATTTTCTGAACAAGCGGATCGGGCAACTATCAACGGGCATGAAGCAGAAAGTCTCCATTGCCAGAACCATGATCCACAACCCGGATGTGGTCATTTTCGATGAACCTACCTCAGGATTGGATGTGATCACAGCAAATAATATTATTTCACTGATCAGGGACTGTAAGTCGGAAGGTAAAACAGTGATCTTCTCCTCCCATATCATGAGTGAGGTGGACCTCCTTTGTGATGAACTTTCCATCATTCACAAAGGGCGTATTATTTATGCGGATACCATGGATGCCTTTCGGGCAATTTCCCACGGCAAATCCCTCACAGAGACTTTTATCAATATTGTACAATCCAACAAATAGCCTTCGATGAACACCATTTTAACCATCATCCGTAAGGAGCTAAAGGATTCATTGCGTGATCGCAAAACCCTTATATCTGCGGTATTGATGCCGGCACTGGCCGTCCCTTTGTTGATCCTGGGAATTACCAAATTGCAGCAGCGGCTCAATGACAAAGAACGAAATAAGCAATTGAAGGTGGTGCTCTATAATGCGCCTGCGGCCCTTCAAAGCCTCTTCACAGATCCAAAGATCCAGCTGATCAATAATATTCCGCTAAACCAGGCAAAAGATTCTGTTTCAGCAGAAAGCTATGATGCTATCCTGGATTTTGCTCCTGGTTTTGAAAAAAGTATCGACAGTCTGCAGGCCGGCACTCTTAGTTTCTATTTTAAATCCACCAACGAAATTGTTGAAAAACGGATCAATGAAAAGTTGGAGCTCTATAAATCAGCCATTTTAAGTGCGCGGTTCAGCAAGCTTAATCTTTCGCAAGGCATGCTCAAACCCTTAGATGTTCATACCATGGATGTCGCATCCACTAAAGAACAGATTGGGGTTCTTTTAGGTGGTTTTATTCCTTATTTCTTCATTTTATTCTGCTACCTGGGCTGCATGTATCCGGCCATAGATATGCTTACCGGCGAAAAAGAAAAGGGAACTATCGAAACCCTATTAACGGTTCCTGCCAGTCGATTCTCCATCCTGATGGGAAAAATGATTGCGATCGCCATTATTGGTGTCTGTGCTGCAATCATGACAATGAGCGGGATGTTTATGGTCGTTCGATTATCCAATGGAATCCCCCCGGAAATATTAAAGGCCATCAGTGATATTCTGAGTGTCAAATTCATCCTTATGCTTTTTGCGATGCTGATACCACTCAGCATTTTCTTCGCAGGTATCTTATCCGCCGTTGCAATCCGTGCCAGTACCTTCAAGGAAGCGCAGAGCTACGTAACACCCATGAGCTTCGTGGTTATTATTCCCGCGGTTATTGCATTGATGCCCGGCATGAAATTAACCTGGGAAACATCCTGGATTCCGATCCTGAATATTGCCCTTGCAACAAAAGAGATCGTTTCCGGAACCATAAAAAACCTGCAATACCTGCTTATTGTTTTTTCTTTGATTGCTTTCGCAGGAATTGCCGTTTTGCTGAGCATCCGGCAATTTTCAAACGAAAAAAACATCCTTAAATAGGTGCTTCTAATCGATTTGAGGATTAGGAAATGTGAAGTACCGGCATTTGGCCCCTGAGCGAAGTCGACGGATCCTGCATCACATTCTCCAATGGAAGCAAAATACCCCTCGGCCCCTGAGCGCAGCCGAATGGAGCAAATGTTGATTTGAAAATTTGAAGGCGGACTTAAAAATCCCTCCGAAAGCTTAACACAAAATTCTGCCTTAGCTCGCAACCAGGAATTTAGGGTCCTGCCCTAAGAAGTACTTTTGCAATCCATATCTATTCCGCATGAGGATCGCTGCTTTAACAGGCTTCAGCCTGACTTTTTCCATACTGTTATTACTAAGTTCCTGCGGTGCTTCGAAAAAGACGGTCCGGATCAAGCCGGGACCTTTTACCAAAACCCCAATAGTGGTAGATGGGGATGATCGGGATTGGCCAAGTCCTTATCCGTATTATGATAGTAAAGCACTCATATCCTATGCAGCCTGCAATGATGATAGTTTCCTTTACCTCAGTGTAAAAGCCAATGACCGTCGAATGATCATGAAACTCTTAAAAGGAGGCATGAAAATATCCATTGATACCCTTGGTGAAAAAGATGAGGATATGGTAATCCAAAGCCCAATGCCCGGGACCTTACCTGAACGCACAGAAGAGGACGGCATGAAGCAAAAAAGGATGACCGATACGGACCCGCAGCAATATGGCGATCAAAGTGGATGGAGAAAGAAGATGTTGCTGAGTGCGGAACAATTTTCCTTGAGTGGTTTCCGTAAATGTAATGGCATATACGCCACCGCCTCAGAAACCAATAATTGTGGAATCAAAGTGAAAATTGGGATCAATGATTATAATGAACTGGTTTGGGAAGCAGCCATTCCTTTTAGTGCCTGGCACCATGCGATAGGGCCAAGGGATGCATCGAAACCCCTTAATATTTGTTTTGAAATTGCAGGTCTGAAAATGCAACCTAAAACCTACGGAAGCGGCCAATCCGGGGGTGGTCACATGGGTGGTGGCGGTATGGGTGGCGGTATGGGCGGTGGCATGGGTGGAGGCGGTATGCGCGGGGGTGGCGGTGGAGGCAGAGGGGGCCGAGGGGGTGGTGGAAGATCTTCGCAGGGGCAAGGTTCCGACGAATCAGAATCGCTTTATCATACCAGCCGTACTTATCTTAAGATAGCGCTCGCTCTTCATGCTTAAGCTGGTTTCAGTTTAGCAGTTCTTTCACCTGCTGCATCACGTCCCGGGTAGAGAATGGTTTGCTGATGTACCGGGATGCGCCCAATCGGATTCCCTTTTCAATATCGGCTTCCTTAGTCTTGGCACTAATAAAAACGATTTTTATGTCCTTTAGTTTCGGGCTTTCCTTGACATACGCACAGATCGCATAACCATCCACATCCGGCATCATGATATCCAGGAGGATCAGGGCAGGTTTACGATTATTTATCAATTCAAGGGCTTCTGTCCCGTCCCGCGCTATCATCACCTCATAACCGGCTTTCTTCATCAGAAATTCCAGGGACATCAGGATGTAGGGGTCATCGTCTACAACTAAGATCTTTTGCATGGTAATTAACTACCGCAAAATTAATCCGTTTATGCATGGCGGCCCCTTAATTTACCGGTAAACTAAAGGCAAATCTTGCCCCTTTCCCCTTTTCACTTTCTACCCAGATTCGACCTTCATGCATTTCAATAATCCGTTTGCAAATGGCCAACCCTAAGCCACTGCCCACTGGCTTCTGAAGCGTTTGATTCCGGGCCTGAAAAAACTTGTCGAAAATCAATTCATGAATTTCCGGGTCAATACCCCTCCCATTATCCTCCACCCATATTTGCAATTCAGTATATGCTTCCCTCAGGATCACATGCACGCGTCCATTCGCTGCAGGTACAAATTTTAAGGCATTAGAGATCAGGTTATACAAGACCTGATAAATCATTTCAGCATCGCACTGAACAATAAACATGGCATTTGGCATGCTGAGTTCCAATGCGGCTCCCTGCTCCTTGGCTAATGGCTTCAGGGCTTCAATAACCTGCTGAATCAAGCTGGCGATATCGACCGCACCCAAACGAAGTTTTTGTCGCCCACTTTCATACCGTTCCAGGTTTAGAACTTCCGTGATCAGACGGGTAAGCCGTTCGGTCTCCTTGATAATTCCATCCAGATAATGCACCCGTTGTTCTTCTTCCATCTCCGGATTGTCATAAAGTATTTCAGATAAGGCCCGAATTGAGGTCAGAGGGGTGCGCAATTCATGTGTGACCGTATTCAGAAATTCATCCTTCATTCCATCCATTTCCAGCAATTGCCGATTGGCCGTGGTTAGCAGATCTGTTGCCCTGGTTAATTCTATGGATTTCTTTTTCAGCTCCTTATTAAGCTCCAGTACCTGTTGTGATTCCCGAACGATACTCAAGACCTCATCAATACCAATATCCTCTTCTTTGGTAATACTACTGATCATAAATCGTGCCGATGCAGAACCAATAACCCCAGAAAGAATGCGTTCTGCAAAACTCACCATCCTGGGGTCCGCATCCTCCTGATTAACGAGAATACGGTGTCGGAGCGCATAGGCATTGATCAGATTCTCTGCCCGTTCCTGACCGATGAAATTTGCTACCATGGCAACGACATCTTTCATATCCGCACTTCCCTTCCAGATAGCTCTTCGTTCATTGGTTGCAGTATGCGTAAAAATGCCGGTAAAAATTTCGGCCGTGTACACCTCCTGGGCATTTAGGCGGGAATAAATGGATACACCTGCATAACTGAGAACATTGAAAAAGAGACTCCAAAAAACCGAATGCGGCAATAACTCCAGGTCATTCAATCCAAAAAGAGCCTGCGGCCGTAACCAGCCGATACCCCATGGGCCCAGTTGTGTAATAGATTTATCCATTAGTCCCGCATTAACAACCGAAGGCAGGATCAGCGTATAGAACCAGATGATAAACCCCGTGAGGATCCCGAAAATAGCGCCTTTCCTGGAAGCATTTTTCCAATAAAGGCCACCGATCATGGCAGGGGCCAATTGGGTAACGGCTGCCATGGAAATCAGTCCGATTGATACCAGCGAGAAATAGGGTGCTATCAGTTTATCATATCCGAATGCTAACACGAAAATGAAAATAATACTCCCCCTACGGGCCATTAAAACGGTCCTTGTCAACGGCTTTTTATTTCCACTGCTATTACGAAATGAAAGTAAGGGTGGTAGGATCAGGTGATTACTTACCATGGTTGCCAGGGCAATCGTTTCTACCATGATCATACCTGTTGCCGCTGAAAACCCACCAATATAGACCAGCAAGCTAAGTGCACTCATCCCATAATGCATCGGCAAGGATATGACAAACGTGTCGGCACCGGCATTACTTCCAAAAGTGAGAATACCCCCCACGGCAATGGGCATCACAAAAATATTGATAGCAAACAGGTATAAGGGAAATAACCAGATGGCTCGTCGTAATTGCCGCTCCTGCTTATTCTCGACAATCAGCACCTGGAATTGCCTGGGTAAAAGGACTACAGCCATCATAGAAACCAGGATCATGCTCATCCAGGTGGAATATCCGGAAGCCTGTTGGTCCATGATAAAAAGGTGCTGTAGTCCGGCAGCATTCGCCTTCGCAAACAAATCCTTAAACCCTCCGAATATGCCATAGGTAATGAACCCGCCAGCAATTAAGAATGCTACCAGTTTAATCACCGATTCAAATGCGATGGCTCCCACCAAGCCCTCATGTCGCTCCAATACATCCACCTTCCTAGTTCCAAAAACAATGACGAATAAGGCAAGCAGAATCGTGATATAAAAGGAATCATCGTGCCAGAAAGCAGCCCTGGCATAACCAGGCATACCTGTTATCACATGAAATGAATCCGAAATAGCTTTTAATTGGAGCGCGATATAGGGTATAACACCAAAAATGTAGCAGAGGGTTACAATGACACCAAGGGAAAAATTCTTACCATACCGGGTGGAAATAAAATCAGCAACGCTATTGATCCTTTGAGTGCGACAGATCCGCAAGATCTTTTGGATGACGGGCACAAATAAGGCACAGCAAATTAAAGGCCCCAGGTAAATGGACAAGAATTGCATGCCATGCAAACTTGCATGACCAACGCTCCCATAATAGGTCCAACCGGTACAATACACCGCCAGGGAAAGCGGGTAGATCATGTTTTTCCCAGGAATGGATTTCCCGGACAACTTGCGCCGTTCTATCCAGCCAGCAATACCAAAAAGGAGTGCCAGGTAGGCAACGGAACAGAGAACGACCAGTGCTTTATTCATCGACTTCTTTTGGTAATCGACGACCCGTGAAATACAACAAACCAATTCCAAGCAACCAGATCATGCCCAGGTACAAATAAAGAATTGGAATCCCTGCCACAAAAAAAACCTTATTCGAAATAGAAAGCAGTGGATAATTCGTCAGAAGAATCAACATAACAGCAATCAGCAGGAAACGTGGACGAAAAGCTGTCATGAATAATCTTTTTTAAGGCAAGGCTTTAAAGATAAAACAGGGAATCAGGTATCCAAGTATTTTCTACCGGCACGGAATAAAACCTTAAAGGATACTTCCCGATGATTTGCATCTCCCCAGGCGCTTTTTAATTCCGCTTCAATCATTTGGACCGGATCGGTACGGTTTGCTTTTGCGTAATGCTGAACCGCTGACCAGGTTTTCAAATATCCGATCAGATGATCGAGGGACCATTGATAGGATTGGACAAACTCCGGTGTCTCCAATTCAGAAAATGGGAATGGAATAGACTGGTAGGCCGCATCGATATAACGCCGTTCCGCATCCCAGTAAGGACCGACAATATCTTTATACAAATGCAGGATCACCTGGTCCACGGGCTGATTTATCTTTAAAAGCCCATAACCAGCGACCACAAATAAACCCTCCGGTTTCAGGCAACGGTAGACCTCTTTATAGAAGGCGTCAAAATCAAACCAATGAATGGCCTGAGCCACGCTTATCAGATCAAATTGAGCATCTTCAAAAACGGTTTTCTCCGCTGGTTTCTGTAAATAAACAATATTAGCCACCTGTGGAGCCATTGCCAATTGGGTAGCACTGATATCCGTTGCAAACACCTTTTCAAAATATCCTGACAATTGTAGGGCTAACTGACCATTACCCGTAGCACAATCCCAGGCCTGCGTGTGATTATTAGTATGTGCCTGGATATAGTCCACCATGGCTTCCGGGTAACCAGGACGGAAGCGTGCATAATCAGAGGCATGCTGACTGAAATTGTCCTTCATGGGTTGAAAATTAAAAAATCCAACTGTCTTACAACAGTTGGATTTAGAATTAAATACGGAGCCGGTCAGGCATCATCATATTCGCCCTTTAGTGCAAAAAGTCCAAAGGTGAACATACCCCCTACTATGATTGGGGTTAGTACGAAAAGTATGATGATCCCAAATACATTATCCTCCTGTTTGGCCGAGGTAATTTTGGGCCATCCAAACGTAAAGATGCAGTAGTAGGCTGCGGCAAGAGCCAGTGCGATCCAAAGGATTCCGGCTATTCGTTTTATCTGATTCATTGGCTTTGTTTTTTGAAAGTTTGAAGAAGGAGGTGCTATTCACTTGACGCTTTATCGTCCTTCCTGTTTATGTACAACATGCCGATTATAAACGATATTCCAGCCACAATAATTGGATACCACAACCCATTCAGATACCAGGTCGGGTCACCATTTGTTTTTGCATTGGTGGCGAGATAGGTAGCTACGGTCGGTAACAATCCACCAAATATTCCGTTACCAATATGATATGGCAGGGACATGGACGTGTACCGTATTTTGACCGGGAACATTTCGACCAGGAAGGCCGCAATCGGGCCATATACCATAGTTACGAAAATAACTTGGACAAATACGAGCAGGATCAGCATCCAACGGTCACTATCGTTTAGTGTGATCGCTTTTGTGATCTTGGGTTTTACGGGTTCTTTTCCGGCCACCTTCTGAATAGTCACTGTGCTATCATACACAAACTTGGTACCATCTGCATAGAAATGTGCGGTATTATAATGGTAGGTACTATCACCATTCGGAAGCAGTTTCGCTTCCATTTTGTCCACTTTATTTGCAATGATCTCCGTACGGCCTTTCACACTGGCGGTTTCAAAGATCTTCTGATAGATCGGTCGATACGCCAGGATTGCGCAAAGCATACCCGCCATCATGATGCCTTTTCTTCCCAACCGATCGCTCAGATAACCGAAGACCACGAAGAATGGCGTTCCCATTAATAAGGCGATGGCCATTAAGGAATCCGTTTGGGAACTCTCGATATTACAAACCTTACCGATGAAGCTCATGGCATAGAACTGCCCCGTGTACCAGACCACACCTTGTCCCATGGCTGCACCGAAGAGTGCGAGGAGGACAAACTTCATGTTATAGCGATTTCCGAAGCTTTCCTTTAGCGGATTGGTACTGGTTTTCCCTTCCGCCTTTGCTTTCTTGAATAAAGGGGATTCATGCATCCGCCTCCGGATTATATAGGACACGATAACCAGGAAAATGGAAACCCAGAATGGAACCCGCCAGCCCCAGGCATCAAATTCTTCCTTACTCAGGGTCCTCCGTGTAACCAGGATTACGATCAGGGAAACGAAGAGACCGATCGTTGCCGTTGTTTGAATCCAGGAGGTCCAGAATCCGCGCTGACCTTCCGGCGAATATTCGGCTACATAGGTGGCCGCACCTCCATACTCGCCTCCAAGTGCCAGACCCTGAAGCAAACGCAATAAGAGCACCAGAACAGGGGCCAGGAAGCCGATCGTTTCATACCCGGGCACGCATCCAATCATAAACGTGGCACCACCCATCAAAAGGAGGGTCAGCATGAAGGTGTATTTTCGGCCTACCAGGTCGCCCAGGCGGCCAAAGAAGAGGGCTCCGAATGGACGAACTACAAATCCGGCTGCAAAGGTCGCCAGGGTTGACAGAAAGGCTGCGGTAGGATTGGTCTGCGGAAAGAATTTGGTAGATATAGTTGCAGCAAGACTTCCGAAAATATAGAAATCATACCACTCGATCAGAGTACCCACCGAAGAGGCACCTATGACTGACCATAGGCCCTTGGTTTTTTGAAAACTCATGTTGAATAATATTTATGATGGAAGAAATGGAGAACCTAAAGTGCAACCTGGAACTGTACAATCATTTCACCCTTGCGGTCCTTTAATTCCTTGGTCACTGCATCATAGAGCGGCCGGGAAGAATACTGAGCGGTAATTTTTGCGTTGTGTGCATCCAGGAAGAAATTAGCACCGAGATCCCAGAAGGTGCCTGCTGCCTTTAATGCCTCCATATCCTTATAGGCTATAGCTGCAATTGGTTGAATGCGTACCTTGTTACCTGGCAATTTGGGTAAAAGGAATCCAGCCTGTGTGTAGAAGATGCTACCCGTACCCAGCAATACACGAGCATTACCAGGTCCTTCCAGAACACGGTTTGCAGCTGGTACCGCCGCATCCACTGCACCGGTATTCATTGTACCGCTGATCCGCAGGTAATTCGGGCCAAAATCAAAATGGTAGTAAACACCATACACCGTCAATGCCATGTTCTTTTTCTTTTCTCCTATTGGCAGATCCAGGAAGGCATCACCAGCGAACAGGTTAATGTCATTATCGTGCATGATGCCATCGCTGGAAGAACTTCTGGTACCACGGGCTTCATGATAAAAACCAGCACCCAGGTTAAATACTTTCTTGCTTCCAACATACGTGCCAACGCGATATGGCAATAGGTTACTTTCCTGGTCAAAGAATTGGTAATCAACATAGCCACTCAGAGCACCTGCCGCATCACCATTGTTATCAACGGCCGTATTAGCGCTATCCTTTGGAGCTAATGTGGTTCCAAATGGCTTGTCCAGGCTGAATTGGTACCGGAGCTTTTTGTACATGCCCTTGATATAGATGCCATACTGCATACCGAACTGATCAGAGTTCTCAATATTTGGCCAGTTGAAAACAGGTGCATCCACCATCATCATATTGATGGTGCTGGCAGAGCTCATGCGGGAAACACCATTGAAGTAGTGCAAACCGGCACCCACAGATAGCGAAAATGGATTTGCTTTCTTGGTATCTGCATTGACACCAGGAATGACCGTGTACTCATTATAAGCCTCATGGAAAAACAGCTGCGGCTTTTTACCCTCACCATATCCACCAGTACCGGTAGTACCAGTGCCACCCCCATTTACGAAAGTCTGGTTATTGACGCCCACATGCACCAGGATCAGATAGCGCGGCGAGATTTGAGCATATGCCAGCACCCGTAACCGGCGGGCACTGATATCCATGGTATTTTCACTGGGCACACCATTAACGGTAGTTCCTGGATTATTATCTACAGACCGGGCCCATATCTGATTCCATAATAAGAACCGGATATACTTGCTACCCTCTGTATTGAGGTTCATTTTTAATCCCGGACCATAACCTTCTCCATTTTGGGCGTGCCCCTGAAAGGATGCCAGTCCTAATCCTAGTAAAGCAATAAATTGTGTAAACTTTTTCATTCGGAATAAAATTGTTTGTGAGCAAATGATTATTGAATCAAATGTTGCCCTAATTATCCCGCAATGAGAATGATGTATATCCTATTGCTAAATGGTATAGTTATTGACACTCATTTCCGGAACCGTTCCCACTTAATTACCATAAACTTATCACCTAATTCTGTGATCATACAACCCGCCGCTTTAAGGCTGGTGCGATCGGTGATAAAAGCTATTAGTTCTGCATGGTTCAGGACTTTATAGGTAGGCCGGTAATCCAGGTTCTCAGGAGCCTTAATATTGTACCTTTTGATCCAGTTCATAACGGAAACATGGCTGATCCCCAAGATCCGTTCAATTTCCCGTAAGGAGACCCCTTCAATATACAACTGAAGGGCTTTGATAACGTAATATGGATCGATACTTTTACCCTCCTTCATCACCGAAAAATAATATTGGCAGGTTCTGCATTTATAACGCTGCCGCCCTTTAACAATGCCACTCTTCACAATTTCGACCGACCGACATTTGGGGCAAAAAATATCTTTCATATCATGTCATTATTAAGTAGCTATACCAATTTTGCATAAATATACCATTTTAGCAACATTGTACTTCAACAGGAAACAATCAATGACTAATTATGTAGAATAATATCAAGGCTTATAATGAACTCCACAAAACAGGTTTAAATACATCTCATATCCTGCTACGATAAACGCAGGTTATAACAGCCCCTTTTACAACACCACTTACATTTCTAATCAAAATTTATATCCCATGTCATATCCATTTCAGATAAACACTTATGAGGAATACAAGACGGAATATCGCCGGAGCGTTGAGGATCCGGAGGGTTTCTGGAGCAATGTAGCCGGCAGTTTTTTATGGAGAAAAAAATGGGACAAGGTCCTCGAATGGAATTTTCGGGAACCGGAGATCAAATGGTTCAAGGGTGGCAAACTAAATATTACGGAGAACTGCATTGACCGGCATTTAGGAACCATGGGCAACAAACCCGCTCTGATCTGGGAAAGCAATGATCCTTCTGAACATCACCGGGTACTGACCTATCGAAATCTGCATTTTAAAGTGATGCAATTCGCAAATGTTCTTAAAAACAACGGGGTTAAAAAAGGGGACCGGGTGTGCATTTATATGGGCATGGTTCCTGAACTGGCCATCGCTGTACTGGCTTGTGCCCGCATCGGAGCCGTCCATTCTGTAATCTTTGGAGGCTTCAGTGCCCAAAGCATTGCCGACCGCCTGCAGGATGCCCAGGCAGCCTTTATTGTTACCGGCGATGGTGCCTACCGCGGAAATAAAGAAATTGCGCTTAAAAATGTAATCGATGATGCCCTGGTACAATGCCATTTTGTACAGCGGGTAATCGTATTGACCCGGACTCGCACCCCGGTCAGTATGATCAAGGGACGGGACGTCTGGTGGGAAGATGAAATCAGAAAAGTGGAGACTATGGGGAATCCGGACTGTCCGGCTGAAGAAATGGATGCCGAAGATCCGCTATTCATCCTCTATACTTCCGGTTCCACCGGAAAACCTAAGGGCGTGGTTCATACCTGCGCCGGGTATATGATCTGGACCACGTATACCTATGTGAATGTTTTCCAGGTCCGGCCCGATGATATCCATTTCTGCACCGCAGATATCGGCTGGATTACCGGGCATTCCTACATTATTTATGGCCCGCTTGGTGCCGGAAGTACTTCCCTGATGTTTGAGGGGGTTCCTACCTGGCCGGATGCGGGTCGTTTCTGGGATGTAGTAGATCGCCATAATGCATCCATTTTATACACCTCCCCAACAGCTATTCGCAGCCTGATGGGATTTGGCTTACAACCCTTACAGGGAAAGAATCTCAGCAGTCTCCGGGTACTTGGTTCCGTAGGAGAACCCATCAATGAAGAGGCCTGGCATTGGTACGATAAACATATCGGGAAAGGAAACTGCCCGATCATTGATAGCTGGTGGCAGACAGAAACCGGTGGAGCCATGATTTCCAACCTGGCAGGCGTTACCCCTTCCAAGCCTGGTTACGCCACTTTACCCATACCGGGAGTGCAACCCTTGCTGGTTGACGAAAATGGCAAGGAGCTTGAAGGAAATGGAGTAAGCGGGAACCTTTGCATCAAATTCCCATGGCCAGGGATCATTCGCACCACCTGGGGAGATCATGATCGCTGCAGGACGACGTATTTTTCCACCTATCCGGAGCTTTATTTTACCGGCGATGGCTGCCTCAGGGATGAGGATGGTTTTTACCGGATCACTGGCCGCGTGGATGATGTCCTGAATGTCAGTGGGCACCGAATCGGTACTGCTGAGGTAGAAAACGCGATCAATATGCATGCCGGGGTGGTTGAAAGTGCGGTGGTTGGTTATCCTCATGATGTTAAAGGGCAGGGAATTTATGCTTATGTCATATATGAACATACCCATGGGGATGAGAACCTGAACCGCCAGGATATCATGCAGACAGTCAGCCGGATCATAGGCCCGATCGCCAAACCGGATAAGATCCAGTTCGTTACCGGTCTGCCTAAGACCAGAAGCGGTAAGATCATGCGTCGGATCCTCCGGAAAATTGCCGAAGGAGAACTGGAAAGCCTGGGAGACACGTCCACCTTACTGGAACCAGGAGTCGTTGACGAAATCAAACAAGGGCGACTCTAACTTTTTTTATAATCTTTGTCTGACCCGCAGGAAGTTCCTGTGGGTCTTTTTTTGTGCGTAACCGTAGGCTATCGAAAATTTTATAAAAGCTTTTCGCTTTCCGGTAACGCATCCCAGCGGATTTTTACCTTATTTCATTCTCTCAAAGCATCAGATGGAATCCCTCCAACATACAGCAACCCCAGTGTCAATTGACGCTACCCAGGCAATCGGAAATTTGGTAAACGCCATGGAACGCGTGATCCGTGGTAAACGCCATCAGATTGAACTCGTAGTAACCACACTCCTGGCAGGCGGGCATATTCTCATGGAAGACAATCCGGGCACGGGGAAAACAGTCCTCGCCCGGACCCTGGCCCAATGTATTTCAGGATCCAGAAATGGAGAACATGTCATTTTCAAGCGGATACAATTCACGCCGGATCTCTTACCCATGGATCTGATCGGTACCCATATTTTCGACGATCGTTCCAAAGAATTTGTTTTTAAAAAAGGGCCGCTTTTCTGCAATATTTTGCTTGCCGATGAAATTAATCGTGCTTCCCCAAAGGTTCAGAGTGCCTTGCTGGAAGCTATGGCGGAAAATCAAATCACATCTGGGGATACCACTCTGCAACTGGAAAAACTATTCTTTACCATTGCGACTCAGAATCCCATTGAAATGGAAGGCACCTATCCACTGCCTGCAGCGCAGCTGGACCGCTTCTCCATGAAGATCTTCTTTGGTTATGTAGATGAGTCGACCGAACTATCCATCTATAAGGAATACCTCGACATCGCCCATAATCTGATCACTGGTGAACAGGTATTATCAATGAGCGATGTACTCAATCTGCAACAACAAGCCGGAGCGGTTCACGTGCATGATGAGTTGGTCCGTGGCGTAAGCAATATTGTGCGAGCCACCCGAATCCATCCCGATATTTCTCTGGGTGCTTCTACCCGGAGCGGAATTGCTTTCTTAAAATGCCTGCGTGCTTATGCCCTGGTCAAAGGACGCAGCTTTGTCCTTGAAGATGATATCAAGGATATTGCTGTCGCTGTCCTGGATCACCGGCTTCTTTACCGGAATAAGGATGGACGGGCAAATGCCCTGGGATCCATTTTATCCAAAGAAATGGAACGACTTGCCAAACTTCGCTTATTCCGCTAATACCTGCCTGTACCCTTACGTTGCTGCCCCTTTCATCTGAAATGAATATCCTGAAGTCCTGCTTGCTGTTATCCCTGCTCTCCGTTTTGAGTGCGGAAAGTCATGCGCAAAATACCGGGCAACAGCAACAACAGCAGCAAACAGTGGTCATTCCAAAGCCCAGACGAGTTGGAAACCCAGCCCTGCGCTATGAGGTGGATGCCAAACGCACCGGAACGAATATCAACAGCGATGATGCACTGCCCCGCTCCCGTGAATTCATTCGAATAGATAGCAGCTATTACGTTGGCTGGATGTATGAAGGCGCCTACAAGTTTAATCATGCTGCCGATTATGCCGGCTACAAGAATGCCATTGTTCCCCTGGAACATGCCCTGAAACAGATGGACCGGGATTATAAACCGGAACTTGGAACCCGCACCCACAACCTGTTTGAGTACATCAATATCTATCCGAAGCAAATTGACTATAGCATCATTACCAGCTTCCTGAATCAGTGCTACATGAACACGGAACAGCCGGATAAGTGCTATTCCCTGCTCCGCCATTATATCAAATGGAATTTTCAACGGGATTTCTTTGATGCCTACAACTACCTCATGTGGGTCACCCACCGCAACCGCTTCTATACCCATGACAAGTACTATTTTCTAAAAAACTCTATCGCTGAAAATGAGGTACTGGCCAATAAGTATCTGGATTCCAATTTGCGGCGTATTGCCCGCAATGCGCAATTCAGTACCGGCATTTTCAAACCAGGCTATGATGCTAATGATTATTTCGGGGTGTATCACTATAAAAGCCTGCTGTATGCCTATTCGATGAAAATCGATTCGGCAGAACGGTATTTTGACTTGCTTCGGAACTCCCCCATTTTTCCGCATAATAACTATGCAACCTTCAAAACCACCATTGGCGATTTTCGGACTGCAGAAAGTGAGTACAAACTAGCCGCCTCACAGGATCCGGGCGATAAACGACTCCAGGAATGGGCTTATTATACCTCCATCCTGGACATCTACAAGGCACAACCCAAGGTCGGTGAACTGATGATGAAGGAAATGATCCAGGCTAACGGTTCCACTCCAGGCTTTGGCTGGTATAATCTGGCACTCGCCCGCTGCCTACTTTATGATGGGCAAATTTCCGAGAGTGAGCGGCATGCGGATCGGGCAGCAGGATTTAAAGAACTTCATATAGGCACCACTCTCGGCCAAAGCCATTATGATTTCTGTACACAGCTCAATAAACTAATGACCAAGGAAGCCGGCTATGAAATGCAGCGCTTTGAACATGCCGGATGGTGGTATTCCCCCAATGTCATGGTCAATATGGTGAAACTAGCGAGTGAGCGTTATTTACAGGCATTTGTGATCATCAATCAGTTTGCCCAGAACCCGGAGCGCGACCAGGTGATCTATAACCTGTTCTCAACAGAAAGTACGATTAGCTGGGATGAGGTCTATGATCTGATCAGTAATTTTTCCGCCCGTTACTTTATCAGGAAGTTTGAGGCAAGTGCCCGGACAGATCCCCGGCCTGCAGTCCGCAAGTATTTCCAGCTGATGGTGGCAAGACTGCATGTTCAGGAAGGTGAATACAAGGAAGCGCAGCCTATATTGAATTCAATCCTGCATGAACCGGGCATAGACCTGAGTTATGAAAAGCTATTCCTCGCTCGGACCTATGAAGCCTTGGCAAAATGTGCAGAAGGCAGGGATCAGCCTACTGAACGCGATACTTGGCTGTATAAGTTGTACCAGATCTATCCGCAACTGATACCTTTCAGTGGCATGAAAATGCCCATGCAGTTGCAGATTGTTTGTGCACCCGATCCGGGAGTCATCAGCCGTTTGAAGAGTTGCAATATTAATTTCGGATCCAGCGGCGCTACGATCCGTGCGCAGTTACAGTTTTTTACCAAGGGTAAATTAAAGCTGGTGAATTATTCCGTGATTGATGGAATGGGGAATTATATCGTTCCTCAGCAGAGCTATAGCTATAGTGATGTGAATGTCGCCGGAGTTTCCCTGGCCTACCGCCTGTATGGTGTGGGTGGTGCGGCGCCGAAGTTGAAAGGGGAGGATGATTAAAGTGATTTTCGTTCCTGGAATTGATCACCATTCAATTACTGGAGATCGTACTCGTTAGATTCTTCCTGTATTCAGAGATCGTACCCACTAGATTCTTCCAGAATGCCTGTCCCGCCGAATGGCGGGAACAAAAAGAAAATCTAATGTAAATTCATTCATACGAATATTTTGCCCAGCATCTTCGAAAATCTACTTTCTTAAATGCTTAATCATTTATTTCATGTGATTATTGATCAAGGTGGTATATGTTAAAATCACTGTTTCCTGTAATATTAAAGAGGCCATTTTTAATGTATAGTCATTTTATTTCACGTGATTATTAATCAATGTAGTATATGTTAAAAGTACTGTTTCCTGTAATATCATAAAAACCACGTTTAATGCATAATAATTTGATTTTACGTGATTATTAATCAACTTTGTATATGTTAAAATCATTGTTTCCTGTAATATTACAGGAAACAATGATTTTAACATGTAAGCGTTTGATTCAATAACGCCGCCATCATTGCTTATGTCGATTCATAAATAAGTGATCATTATTGATTGTCAACTTACTATACCATTCAAGGATCCCTTTCATGAAATCACCTATATCAATCCGGCAAAAAATGATAAACACAGTTACATATTAGAAAGTATGTTTCCAAAATTAAAATGAAAAAATTGATTGTCAAAACCAGAAGAATAAATAGCATTCATTGGCAAGAAGTATCCTTAAAATTTGTCAAGTAATGGGTCCTATGAATGAATGAGCCGGAACTTCTTACGCTGAACATTTTAAACCCAATACCAACATTACAAAAAAACGAGGCTGCCTCATAGAGACAGCCTCGTATAGTATCAGTTAGACCGCTTTGGGTCCTAGAAAATTATCCTTTAACCTGGGCAACCAGCGCCTTGAAAGCTTCTGGCTCATTCATGGCCAGATCTGCTAACACCTTACGGTTCAGATCAATACCGGCAGTTTGTAATTTATGAATGAAGGTAGAATAACTCAACCCTTCTTCACGAACTGCTGCATTGATACGAACAATCCATAAGCTTCTGTAATCGCGCTTCTTGAGCTTACGACCTACATACTTATAACCAAGACCCTTCTCCAGTACATTCTTGGCAACTGTATAAACATTCTTCCGCTTGCCATAAAAACCTTTGGCCTGCTTCAGTATCTTCTTCCTCCGGGCGCGGGATGCAACCGCATTGACGGAACGTGGCATATCTTAGAAATTAAGAAATTAAATATTAGAATTGATTATTAACGAAGCACCAGCATCCGCTTAACAAGATTTGCATTACTCGGATGTACAAATGCCGCCTGACGGAGGTGACGCTTGCGCTTGTTGCTCTTCTTAGTTAACAGGTGACTCTTAAACGCTTTATAACGGCGAATCTTGCCGGAACCGGTTACTTTAAATGTCTTCTTGGCACGTGAGTGCGTCTTCATCTTAGGCATGCGCTCAAAGAATTTTTTTAAGGACGGCAAAAGTAGGAAAAAAAAGTAAACACTTGGAATTATCTGCAAAAAATAATTCCGCATCAAAGCTTCTAATCTTATATGCACGAATTAGGAGCCTACATTTGTCCACTCAATTGTGGCCATTTATTCCACCAATCCGTTCCAAAGGTAGCACATCGCGAACTACGGTTCCCGTTTCAATATAGAACTATGAAAACTAAATCCCCGCAGGATACAGCAACGATCATGAGCGAATTGGTTCTGCCCAATGATACCAATACCCTTGGAAATCTCATGGGCGGCCGATTAATGCACTGGATGGATATCGCCGCAGCCATTTCTGCCATGAAACACTGCAATTGCCCGGTGGTAACCGCTTCCGTAGATAATGTCTCCTTTAATGCCCCCATCCGCCTCGGCAATCTATTAACCATAGAATGTAAGGTGACCCGATCCTTCAACAGCTCCATGGAGGTCTATCTGAAGGTCTGGGGGGAAGATCTGCATGCACAATGGCGCTATTTCACCAACGAGGCCTACATGACGTTTGTAGCACTGGACCCGAATGGCAATCCCCGTAAAATCCCGGAATTGATCCCGCAAACAGACGAAGAAAAGAAAATGTGGGAGGGCGCCCTCCGCCGCAGGCAGATCCGCCTCATTCTAGGCGGCAAAATGAAACCCGAAGAAGCCGGTGAACTCCGGTCACTGTTCATTCAGGATTAGGATCCGTTAGCTCGGCAATAAACCATCATCGTAAGGCTAAAGTCCCCGGTTTTTCCGTTTTTGGTTCCAGAGGTACAACCCGCCGATTTGCGGTTTATTATGTTTTGGTCCAGACCATTGAATGAACTGTACCAAAATAGTACATTAGCAACGCCATGCAAACGATCTCGCTGTATAACCTTAAAGGGGGTGTTGGAAAAACAGCCTCCTGCGTCAATTTCGCCTACATGGCAGCCGCTGACGGTTTTCGCACGCTGATCTGGGACCTCGACCCACAGGGAGCAGCAGGCTATTATTTTCGGACTGAACCCGGCAAGAACCTGTCCAAAAAACTCTTCACCGGTGATATGAACCTGGATGAAGCAACGCTGGATACCGACTTTAATGGCCTGGACATCATTCCGGCAGATATCAGTGCCCGCAAACTCGATCTTATCATTAATGCAGAAGGAGGTTCCAAAAAAGAAATCCGGAAAATGTTGCGGGATATCGAGTATCGATACGACATCGTTTTCATCGACTGCCCTCCTGGTTTTTCCCTCCTTGCCAATAATATATTTACGGCTTCTGATGTAATCCTGATGCCCGTGATCCCTACCACGCTGTCGGTGCGAACCTATGAAATGGTCAATCAATACCTTCAGGAATACAATATGCCGGAAAAGCTCGCCTGCTTTTTTACTATGGCTGATATCCGGAAGAAAATGCATGAACGGGTCATTCATGATCTCATTCAAGAAAACCGCTTTTTCGCGCATTATATCCCCTACCTGAGCGATGTCGAAAAAATGGGGATCCAACGAGCACCATTGGAGGTTTTTGCCAAAAATTCCTATGCGGCCCTCTGCTACCGCTCCCTTTGGGAAGAGATCAAAGAAGGAATTCAGTAATCCAGTATTTCTGGTGATTTTCTGATAACTCCGATTTATCAGAGGCTAGAACTCCGTTAGAGGCAGCCCTTTCATCACTACACTTTTAAATAAAACCATATTTCCATATTGTTGGTAATTCCCATTCAGGCCAGGGATTGACGAAGCTTTTGTTGCTTAGTATATTGCAAGTACCTTTGCACATCTTTTTTCATACCACAATTCTTAGGGAAAAACAATGAATTTATTTTCCAGCCAGAGCCGGGAATTTACAGGCCGCCATATTGGCCCGAACGAGGCAGATACTGCTGAAATGCTCAGCACGATCGGTGTCTCCAGTCTTGACGAACTGATTACCCGAACAGTACCCTCCGCCATTCGCATGGACCGGCCCCTCCGTTTACCAGCAGCATTAAGCGAAGCGGAATACCTCCGTGAATTAAAAGATACTTCCATCAAAAACAAGACCTTCCGGAATTATATCGGACAAGGCTATTACGATACCCATACCCCTTCCGTTATTCTCCGAAATGTATTTGAAAACCCGGGATGGTACACCCAATACACGCCTTACCAGGCGGAAATCGCACAGGGTCGCCTCGAAAGTCTGTTGAATTATCAGACCATGATCTGCGATCTTACTGGCCTTCCGCTTGCCAATGCTTCTCTGCTTGATGAAGCAACCGCTGCAGCCGAAGCCATGGCGATGTTCTTTCATTCCCTCAATAAAGACAGCGATCATCCGGAGCGCCCGAAATTCTTTGTGGACAATGATGTATTCCCACAAACGCTTTCCGTAATAATCACCCGGGCTACCCCATTGAATATTGAAATCGTGCGCGGCGATTACCGGAATGCACAGATCGACCAGACCTATTGCGGCGCCCTCGTTCAGTATCCGAATGATAAGGGCAGTGTCGAAGATTACAGAGCCTTTATTCATGCAGTTCATGGGGCTGGTGCTCTGGTAGCAATGGCTACTGATCTCCTGGCCCTTACTTTATTGACTGCCCCCGGAGAACTGGGTGCAGATGTTGCCTTTGGTAACTCACAGCGATTTGGAGTTCCCCTCGGCTTCGGCGGTCCTCACGCAGCTTTCTTTGCTACCAAGGATGATTTCAAGCGCGCAATTCCGGGACGAATCATCGGCATCTCCGTGGATGCTGCCGGCAACCGTGCCCTCCGCATGGCTCTTCAAACCCGTGAACAACATATCAAACGCGAAAAAGCAACCTCCAATATTTGTACGGCTCAGGCCCTGCTCGCCAATATCGCAGCGATGTATGCCGTTTATCATGGCCCTGATGGACTGAAGAAAATTGCTCAGCGCGTTGCTATCCTGGCACATACCATCGGAAGCGCACTAAAAGATCTGGGTTACGAATTAGCGTATGCCTCTTTCTTCGATACCCTGCTGATCAAAACCAAGGATGCCGCTTCCATTCGCAGCAAAGCTGAAGGAATGGGGATCAACTTCCGCTATTTTGAAGACGCTTCCCTGATCGGTATTTCCATTGATGAAACCACGACTCAACGAGATGTAGCTGATATTCTTTCGGCATTTGCTGATGCTGCAAAGGATGTCCCTGTTTCATTCGATATGGATGAGGATGCGATTCTTTCAGATATTACTCCGGATCTTCATCGCACGACTCCTTACCTCACCCAGGAAGTATTCAATCACCACCATAGCGAAACGCAGATGATGCGTTATATCAAAATGCTGGAGAACCGCGATCTTAGCCTGAACACCAGCATGATCAGCCTGGGTTCCTGCACCATGAAGCTGAATGCAGCTTCCGAAATGATACCACTGTCATGGGCACACTGGAGCAAAATGCACCCATTCGCTCCTCTGGATCAGGCGGGTGGTTACCTGCAAATTGCCAAAGAACTAGAAACATATTTGAGCGAGATCACCGGATTTGATGCCTGCTGCCTGCAACCGAATAGCGGGGCACAGGGAGAATATGCCGGTCTGCTCACCATCCGTGCCTACCATGAAAGCCGTGGTGACAGCAAGCGCGATGTGATCGTTATCCCAATTTCCGCTCATGGTACCAATCCGGCCTCCGCTGTAATGGCCGGCTATAAGGTAGTTGTGATCAAGGCCCTGGAAAATGGCTACATTGACGTGGAAGATCTGAAGGCTAAAGCGACTCAGTACAGTGATCGTCTGGCAGGTATCATGATCACCTATCCAAGTACCTACGGGGTGTTTGAAGAAACGGTCAAGGATATTACCTCGATCATCCACGAACATGGCGGACAGGTTTACATGGACGGTGCCAATATGAATGCCCAGGTGGGACTTACGGCTCCCGGATTGATCGGTGCTGATGTTTGTCACTTGAACCTTCACAAGACCTTCGCCATTCCACATGGTGGTGGCGGACCGGGAATGGGCCCCATCTGCGTGAAATCCCACCTGCAACCATTCCTTCCGAAAGTCAACACCCAGGACTCCAAGAGTATGGCCGTTAGCGCAGCACCTTATGGTTCTGCATCCATCCTGCTGATCTCCTACGGTTATATCCGCATGCTGGGTGCCAAAGGCCTGAAAGCTGCTACGGAATATGCGATCCTGAATGCAAATTATATGCGCGCCCGCCTGCAAAAGGATTATCCGATCCTGTACACAGGAACGGGTGGCACCTGCGCTCATGAATTTATTGTTGATCTGCGGCCGTTTAAGAAGAGTGCAGAAGTTGAGGCGGAAGATGTGGCCAAACGCCTGATCGATTATGGCTTCCACGCACCAACCATGTCATTCCCGGTTGCAGGAACGATCATGATCGAGCCTACTGAAAGTGAGGATAAGGGTGAACTGGATCGCTTTTGCGAAGCTTTATTGAGCATCCGTGAAGAGATTCGTTCGATTGAAAATGGGGGTGAACGCCATGATACGGCCCTTAAAAATGCACCGCATACCCAGTTTGAAGTAATGGCTGATGAATGGAAGCATCCATATACCCGCCAACAGGCTTCGTATCCATTGGCTTATGTCACCCACAACAAATTCTGGCCAGCTGTTAAACGGGTGAATAATACCGTTGGCGACCGGAATCTGATCTGTACCTGCGAGCCTACGGAATCGTACGCGGAAGAAATGGCATAATAGAACTAAAAAGGAATTAATTCAGAGGTCGTCCTAAAGGAGGCCTCTTTTTTTTTATGGTTTCGCGAGATTATTGCCTGACAATCTTAGGCTTAGCCTATTTAATTACGCTCCTAAAATAGCAGCTTGGTTATATTTGCGCCTCAAGAACGAACGCAATGAAAAAAATCCTTAGTTTTTCAATAATTGGCTGCATCCTGGCCATTACCTTTTTCAGTGCCTGCAATAAAAAGGATACCGGTGTAGACCGTAAGACCCTATTAACCACGGGTTCCTGGAAAAGTTATCAGGGTGGAATGGATGATAATGGAAATGGAACCTGGGATGCCTCCGAACGCCACAATATTGCCACAACGGATGTCGACACGGTGGTGTTTATGACAGATGGCACCGGTAACGTCAGCGGAAATTTATCTGGCTTACCTGTAACCATTCCATTTACCTGGTTGCTACAAAATAATGATAATGACATCCGAATGATTACCAGTAGTGGTGGAAAGGCGGATACATCCTTCAACAATATCATTACCTTGACCACCACGGATATGCTGTTTCGCCATAGCAACAGCTCCCCAGGCAGCTTTACCTCTTATGTAAAGCCATAGATTGTTCTGCTCTATTGATGGTTAAGTCAGGTTTTGTGAAACCCGGGTCCTTCAACTTCGCTCAGGCATCGGGGTAGTCAGGCTCCGTTCTGAGAAATTATCCGGATTCCTCCTGAATGGAAAAGTTTTTCGGATGTACCATCATACAGATGGTTCAAGTTCGGAGACTTCATTACATTCTGAGGGCTTGGCCCTTCGATTTCGCTCAAGGACCGGGTATTTCCACATCTTCAAATCTTCAAATTGGTTCCCGTTCCCCCAATCATCAAATCACCACATCACTGTTCAATCTTTTCAATCGCATCACTAACCGCCAAAATCAATTCATCAGGCAATGTAATGTCCAGCGGTTTCACCAATTCATAACGCCCCAATGCCCCCCAGCGCAACCAGAATCTGGGGAAGCCCGGGATATTCACTTCGTAATGCATTCCATTGCGACGTAGGCTTGGAACCACTACAGTCAATAAGTGCTGTTTATTATACCGGATCGTTGTACTGAAGTTGCGCGCCATAAAAATGCAGGCTAAGATACAGGTCTGCACGCCCTGGATTATTAACTTTATCAGATGTACAGGATCTCTATTCTTTTGCTTTTGATGTCCTCAGCGTTCTGTCTTCAAGCGAGACATGGTCTGACATGTGCTGAAAGGCAAAAACTCCGGCAAGTACATCCTGCAGCCAAGCCTTCTTCCGTTGCAAGCACTTTTACGGAGCAATATGATGTCATCTATGTCAAACTGGATATCAGCCTTTCCAACCTGAATACGGACGTCAGCGGCAATACCCGGACCATTGCCAAGGTGACCAATCCCTCTGGGATGAGCCAGTATGCATTCGAACTGAACAGCCTCATGACCATCGATTCGGTCCTGGTGAATGGCACGAAACTCAGCCCCCTCAACGTTGCCAGCGATGTTTATGCAGTTAACCTGAGCTCTACCCTTGCTGCTGGAACCTCTTTTACGGCCCAGGTCTTTTACCATGGCACTGCAGTTAATGGCAGCGGTTTCTTTACGCATGGACTCAACTATTACCACCTGAGCTCTGGTACAGACATTACCTTCAGTCTGTCAGATCCCAATCTGGCCAAGGACTGGTGGGCCTGCAAGCAAAGCCTGACTGATAAAATTGATTCTGCTGATCTCTGGTTCACGGTTCCAACTGGTACCCGCGCAGGTAGCAATGGCCTCCTTCAGCATGTAACACCTGTTGGAACCAGCAGTGTCCGTTATGAGTGGAAAACCCGCTACCCGATTGAATATTATCTGATCGCCTGTTCGGTCGCCCCATTTGACGATCATGAACAAACCGTTCATTTTAGCGGAAGCACGGACTCGATGGCGATGGTGCACTATGTGATCGATACCGCCAGCTTTTACCCTCAATACAAATCGGCAATCGACAGCACGCCGGGAATGGTCGATTACCTGAGCACTATTTATGGCCGCTACCCTTTTTGGAAAGAAAAATACGGTCATTGTATTGCTCCATTAGGCGGCGGAATGGAACACCAGACTATGACTACCCTGGGTGTCTATCAGACTCCATTGATCGCACATGAACTCGGACACCAATGGTGGGGGGATTGTGTGACCTATGCTGGCTGGAGAGATATCTGGCTGAGTGAAGGATGGGCTTCTTATACCGAACAACTCTACGTCGAACATTTCAGAGGGATTGCGGCAGCACAATCCTACAGGACAACGGTTTATAACCGGGTCATGAGCTCGGCCAAAGGCGCGGTCTATGTGGATGATACCACCAATGTGAACCGCATTTTTGATTCAAGGCTCACCTATGATAAGGGGGCCGCAGTGGCTCATATGCTCCGGTACCTGGCACCATCTGATTCCTTATTCTTTAAAGGCTTGCGTGCTTACCTGCAACAATTTGCTTACCGGACGGCCATCACGGCCGATTTCCAGCAGGTGATGGAGACTACCTATGGCTATTCACTGGATACCTTTTTCAAACAATGGGTCTATGGCGAAGGCTATCCTACCTATACGGCCTCCTGGAATCAGATTGGGAATATGGTTTACATCCGACTGGATCAGACGACTTCAGCCCCAACTATCATTGCCAACTTTGCCCTACCTGTTCCACTCAAGCTAACTTCGCCCAGTGGGGATACCCTTGTTAAATTATACCTGAATGGAGCCAGTAACACGTTTGCATTCAAATGGCAGAATGCTATGGATGGACTGAGCATTGATCCCAACAATGATATTGTCAACAGAGCTAATCCGGTCAACCAGGATTTCCAACTTGGGATCAGTAAGCTTGCAGTGAATCATCTTAAGATTTTCCCAAATCCTACCAGTTCTGAATGGCAAATCACCGGCATACCTGAGCACGCCAGCCTCTCTTTGTATGATGCTGCAGGTCGCCTGATACAGCACGCAGAGCCGCTGAATGACAGTCTGACACTGGAAAATAAAAGCCTTACATCGGGTATTTACACCCTGATCATTCAATGTTCCGGAAAGGAACAGATCATCCGGAAGTTACAGAAACGCTGAGCCCTGGCTTTGTATCTTTGAAAGCTACCATTACTGCTCCTGGCAGCATTGAATGATACCCGAATCGTTTCATGATCTCTTGATGCAAATTGTGCATAGACCCTGGGTGTCTGCCGGGGTGGTCGTAAATCTGATTCTGATTGAAAGCCTGCTTTCAGTAGATAATGCGGCGGTCTTGGCGATCATGGTCAAGGATCTTCCCCGGAGAGATCGACCCAAGGCCCTTCATTATGGTTTGTTTGGCGCTTATATCTTTCGGGGATTAGCCCTGCTTTTCGCTTCCTTTCTGATTTCCATTTGGTGGTTTAAACCGCTTGGCGGCTGTTACCTCATCTACCTCGCAGGCCATTATTTTACTAAAAGACATGGACGAAAGCCTCCGGAAGACCTGGCAGATGAGGCAAAAGAACAAAAACGAAGCATGCTATACCGGAAAACCCTTGGGGCACTGGGTCCTTTCTGGGCGACCGTATTGATGGTTGAGGTCATGGATATGGCCTTCTCTATAGACAATGTGGTTGCTGCCAATGCCTACAGCAAGAATATTATCCTGGTATGGGCAGGTGTCTTCATCGGCATCCTTGCAATGCGTTATTCCGCCCAAGCCTTTATGAAATTGATGGAACGCTTTCCATTCCTGGAAGTCTCTGCCTACTCCGTTATCGCCATGCTGGGTATCAAACTCAGTCTTTCCTTCATTACCCATTTTCATCCCTGCAGTGATTTTGCCATTTTCCTGGAAGGTAAATCGGAATGCCTCATTCAGCAGGGACTACCCCTGGTTCATGGACACCATGGACGGGTCTGGGGAGATATCATTACTTCATTCGGAAGTTTGGCACTATTCCTGATCCCGGTGTTCAGCTCCCTCCTCTTCAAGTGGCCTCGCCGGCAAAAAACAGATGTCCCTCATCCATAATCCTGCGTATGCCTGTCTGGGAACTCGATGACGAATTATGGTTTCCCCCGGTCGAAATAGCGGAGGAGGATGGATTATTGGCTTTTGGTGGAGATCTGAATGTCCGGCGATTATTGCTGGCGTATAAAAGGGGCATTTTCCCCTGGACCTGCGATGAGGGGCCACACTTATGGTGGAGTCCCGATCCTCGCTTCGTGCTTTTTCCGGAGCGACTGAAAGTCAGCAAAAGCATGCAGAAGGTCCTTAAAAAAGGGATCTTTGAATATCGGTATGATACCGCCTTTGATCTGGTGATCCGGAATTGCGCCACTTCGACGAGGAAGGGAAATCCCGGAACCTGGATCAGTGAGGAAATTGTCGAGTCCTATACCAAACTGTTTCATTTGGGCATCGTCCATTGCGCGGAATCCTGGAAGGAGGGAGAACTGGTTGGGGGCTTATACGGCCTGCGCCTGGGGAATGCATTCTTTGGTGAAAGTATGTTCAGCAAAGAAAGCAATGCCAGCAAGGCAGCGTTCATAAACCTGGTCCGGCAATTGCAATCTGAAGGGGTGAAACTCATCGATTGCCAGATGCATACCGAACATCTGGAAAGTTTGGGTGGGGAGTATATTAGTCGAAAGGAGTTTATGGAGGCGCTGGGTAAATTGATTGCTTAGTCGGCCCTCTAATATCACTTGTAGCTAAGAATCTACTCACCAATCATGGGATTGGAAACCGACAGTACCTCGACAGATGTCTCGGTACAACGGCTACTGTTTTTCGGAAGTACCATCCATTTTTTTTGGGTACATCCCTCAATAATCACGATTAATTGCCACTAAGTATTTTAATGCCGCTTCCTGTCAAAACCATACAGAGCCGCCCGTGCATCAGCCGTTCCAAAAAGTGAATTAGCTATGATTTCCGCCCCCTGCATGCTAAAGGTGGTTCCATTGCCTCCGTATCCCAGCGCGAAATAAACATGGTCTAATCCGGGATATCCGCCAATATAAGGAAGACCATCATCCGTCTCGGCAAAGGTGCCGCACCAGGAAAAATCCAGTTGAAGATCTTCGATCCAGGGTAATAAGGTCCGGCATCGCTTCAAAAGCTTTTCTGTCTTTTCCGCCATTAGGTTATCGCGGAGCAGGGCATTCTTGAAAATGATATCCTCGCCACCCGCCATAATCCGGTTTTCTGGGGTTGTTCTTAAATAAAAATACGGACGAGCGGTCTCCCAGATCAGGGACTTTTCGTTCCATAATAATTCCTCAGAAACAGGGGCGGTGACCAGCGCAAAGGTGCTTTCCAGTCGGGCAACCGTTTTGGGCAGAAAAGAGGCAGCCTCATAACCAGCAGCGCATACCACCTTTTTTGCATGAATCGTATGTCCGGAATCCGTAAGTAAACGAACCCCATCCTTCCCGGACTGCATCTTGGTAATGCGTGTATGGGTAAAGACCTTTAGCCCGTTGCCCAGACTATGATAGCGGATGATCCCTGCAGCGGCCCTGTAGGAATCGAGTTCTGCTGCATGATTGTGGTGCAGGGCCAGCCGGTAATCCGATTTATAATTATCCCGAAGCTGCGGTTCTTCTACCAGGTCGCAAGGAATGCCATTTTTGTGCCGGAGCTCTGATTCTTTACGCAGGGATTTCTCCGCCTTTTTGTCGGAAGCCAGGTAGAGGCTGCTGCGTTTATGATAGGAGGCATGGGTATTTGTTGCAATCAGGACCTGATGCAGTTTATCGACAGATTCGAGGCTGGAATGGTATACGGCTGCGGCCATCGATTCTCCATACCATTCACTTAGTTGAACGAGTGAGGTATCGAGTTCGTAGTTTAATTGGGCGGTGGACGCCCAGGTACTTCCACTGCTGAGCATCCTGGAATCGATCATGGTGCAGCGGACACCCCGTACTGAAAGCTCATGTGCTACGAGGGCGCCTGAGATGCCAGAACCAATGATTACGATATCTTCGTTAGGCAAATCTTCCTTAAGTGTAGGCAGATCAGCCAGTAATCCGTTCCGGACAATCCAATAAGGTGATCCTGAGTGCAGTTCCATAAATGTAAATGGAGCCGCTAATAATATTGAGCCAATAGTCCTTCCCGGGATTTCTGCAATTTTTAAATATAGGACTCTGGAATATAGCAGGGATTCCTTACCTTTGCCGTCCCAAAAACCATCCGACCGGATAAATTCTACGTTTGAACCATTGATTGCCTGGCAATCAGTAAGAAAACAGAAATTATTCGTCCAGCGTTGCAGTCGGTGTGCGGGATTATTTTTTAACTGTTAAAAACAATTATGGCAACAGAAACAAACACAGCCAAGCTCCAGAGTTATGAGCTAATGGTGATCTTCACGCCCGTTCTGGCTGAAGAAGAGTACAAGTCCGCTCAGCAAAAGTTTACGGATCTCATTACATCCAATGGTGGTTCCATCGTGCATTCTGATGCAATGGGCCTGCGTTCCCTCGCTTATCCGATCGCTAAAAAGACAACCGGTCTTTATTGGCTGATCGAATATCAGGCACCAACCGATGTGAATGTGAAGCTGGAAGTTCAGATGGGCCGTGATGAAAGCATCATGCGTCAAATGATCACCCGCCTCGACAAGTATGCCGTTGAATACAATGAGCGTCGTCGTAAGGGTATTAAGCTCACCCACACTCCGAAAAATGTTTCGGAACATGTGGAATCTGAAAACGAAGCATAATATTCATCCGGTATCAGCAGGTAGATAAGCTTCCTTCATTGGAACGCACCATGATCTACAACTGATCCATTCAAAAACAAACACAATGGCTAAGCAAAACGATATTAAATACCTGAGCACTGCTCGTGTGGACAATCGTCCAAAGAAATATTGCCGCTTTAAAAAGCTCGGCATCAAGTACATCGATTATAAGGATGCAGAATTTCTGAAGAAGTTCCTGAACGAACAAGGTAAAATGTTACCACGTCGTCTTAGTGGCAACTCCCTGAAATATCAGCGTAAGGTGGCTACCGCTATCAAGAAGGCCCGTCAAATGGCTCTATTGCCTTATGTAACTGATTTGATGAAATAAATTCTGATTGGTTTCAGCTTGATTGACTCTCAACAGGAACATCAAAGCAGATCCCCTTCTTCATTCTTAATTATTAATACAACATTGACATGGAAGTCATTCTTATAAAAGACGTAGACAATCTGGGTGGTGTCAACGAACTGGTTCAGGTTCGTCCAGGATACGCCCGTAATTTCCTCATTCCGCAAAAATTTGCTGTTGAAGCAAGTGGCGGCAATAAAAAAATGCTCCAGGAGCGCCAGAAGGTGAGCCAGAAGCGTGAGGCGAAACTGATGGCAGAAATCGCACAGGTTACCAAGGTTCTGACTGAAAGCCCGGTTAAAGTGGGTGCTAAGACAGGTACCAGCGGTAAGATCTTCGGTTCTGTTACCAGCATTCAGATCGCCCGCGCTATCCGCGAGCAGAAAGGCTATGAAATCGATCGCCGCCGTATCACCATTCTTGACGATGTCAAGGAACTGGGTACGCACAAAGCATCGATCGATTTCGGCAAGGAGAATGTCCTGGAAATGGAGTTCGAAGTGGTTGGCGAATAAGTCTTTAGCTGTTTACAGCACCATCATAATATTCAGAGGCTGTCTTCATAGGCAGCCTCTTTTTTTTGGGTATGGAATTGGTATCAGGGAGTTGGTATCAGGTAATTGGTATTAGGTAGTTGGCAATGCAGTAAATGATGCTTCAGTAAATGGTGCTTCAGTAAACGGTACTACAGAAAATGGTACTTCAGAAAATGGTACTTCAGAAAATGGTACTTCAGAAAATGGTACTTCAGAAAATGGTACTTCAGAAAACGGTACTACAGAAAATGGTACTGCAGAAAACGGTACTGCAGAAAATGGTACTACTGATTGTCATCCTGAGGTTACGAGGGATCTCACCTAAACTGGGTTTTGGGAGACTTTAAGTGGGAATTGAGACTTCAAAAAGTATGAAAGTCATTCTTTGGTGAAACATCTTCTGAGCACCGCCGCCCGGTCGCTCTGAGGTCCCTTTTTACCCGCCATAGCCTTTGGCGAAGGGCCTCCTAAGACAAAGGCTACCGCGGCCAAAAGGGCCTTCGTCGGGACACGTCTTATGTAAATGATTAGGAATAGAAAACCCTAAAGATTGAATGCCACCCACCGTCAAATTATCAAATCCTAATAATCCTCCGGTATATCCTCCCACCCGAATGATCTTCCAGGCGTAATAGGTAAATCCCTGCAGCCAAATGCTGCAGATCAATCATGGCAGGACTTCGCAAGTTGTATTGATGATATTGTACCTCTCCCTTCATATCCAATACCTCCAACTGAATCGTTCCGGGAAATCCATCGATCATAAGTTGAGATCGGATTGGTTCCGGATAGACCCGGAGTTGATCCCAGGAATCTAACGGTTCAACACCCAATGCCAGTGGCTTGCAAACGGTATTGCTCCCACAGGAATTATAGGCGGTCACGCAAACGGTATAATGTCCATTACTACTGAAGGTATGCGTAGGGTTCAGACTGGTACTGGTCCCTCCATCCCCAAAATCCCAACGAATACTATCAATCGCAGGGGTTCCGGAATACGTATAGCTTACGATTTTACCAACTGGGCTTGCACTAAATCCGACAAGGGGTGGTACACATAATTTCCATTTTGGGACAAACCGGAAAACACGTCCATTAGCGGGCCAGCTACTCAGGGAAATGGAGGGCAGGGTTGGTAAATAATCGGTATCAATTTTCGGCGTTGTGATGTCTTTCAGAAAATAGTAGGTTCCCGTGCTTGGAAAGCCCGAATACTCATTGACATGCTTAGCATATCCACATAAAGGCCCTGTATTCTGAGAATAGTAATAATCTTTGGGATAGGTGATCTGGGATGGCCCATAATGGAACTCAACAATTTGCGAGCCTTCATAAATCCAGATCTGCCAATTAAAATAATCATTCATGGTCAGATACAGGTCCGGTTCATTCCAGAATCCGGCATTGGAGAGCTCCACTTTAAAAATCCGGTTCGGTGCCGTTCCGGCTGTTAAATATCGGATGGGCGAGTAGGATGCGGTTCCACTCAATAGGCCCCGGTCCGCAATATCAAAATCACCAAAGAAAAAACCATTCACATTATTGGTAGCAGCGGTATCTACAACAATTCCTGGATATCCGGATAGCTTTAACTTGAGACTATTCAATGTAAATGAACTGTCCATAGTCCAGCTAAATGGCATGGGTGCTACATACTTCTGTTCATCCCAAATGGTGGTCCCATTCAGGGAAGTACCACCTATAAGTGGCACATAAGTGGCAGATGTGTCTTTAAAAGAATAGCGGAATTGAGCCCTGGTATTACTGTTGATCAGCAGGAGAAGGATGACCACAAATAGTCGAATAATCCTGTTTTTCAATTGGTTCAATTTTCCACCAAATTAATTAATTCAAAATGATTTTCGGTAATACAGATCTATTCTGTTATCAGTCATTCATACCCAGAAGGACATAAAAAATGCCTGACCGGAGCCAGGCATTCATTCATTGTAATTAATCGACTTTAATTCTTAGTCACTCGTTGTATAATCCGGCTCCCGTCATTGCTGGTAAGCGTCAACACATAGGTGCCCGCAGGAATTGAACTGATATTGATCTCCTGCTTGCCTGAACTGATTTCCACTTTGAGCAAACATTGACCCGTACTATTCTGAAGCACCAGACTCGATCCGGAATTCATGCCTTCAATCATAATGGTACTGCTGGACGGATTCGGATAGATCCGTATTGCGGAGTTCGGATTTAATGGCCCAACAGCCAATGCAGTTGGTTTGCAATAGACATTATTTCCGCAGACATTGTAGGCTGTCACGCAAACATTATAATGGCCATTAGTTGTATAGGTGTGTGACGGATTCAGGCTTGTGGAAGTCGTACCATCTCCAAAATTCCAACGAACACTATCTGCAGAACCAGTACCACTATAAGTGAATTGAACCGTCTTGTTAACCGGGCTTCCAGCACTAAACCCTGGTTGTGGTAAAACACATCCCTTCCAGGTCGGTGTAAACCGGTACACCGTGCCATTGGCAGGCCAGTTATTCAAAGCATTGGAAGGAAAATTCGGAAAGCTGGCGGAATCAATTCCAGGAGCCGTGGTATTATTGACGAGATAATAAAAATTTCCGGTTGCCTGGGAATTAAAATCAGCATGTTGTACAAACCCAACCAATGGTCCACCCGAAAAGTAAAAATAATCACCCGGATACGTAACATGTGACGGGCCATAACGGTATTCTATGATATTACTGGTTTCATAGATCCAGATCTGAAGATAAAAGGAATCATTGTTGGTGGAATAACTGAATTCATTGTAAAATCCTCCATTGGCTATTTCCATTTTGAAAATGCGATTCGGACTAGTACCTGTAGTAGTGTACCGGATGGGCGACATAGATGGCAGTGAGGTACTTAGTGCGCCACGGTCCGCGATATCCATATCACCTATGATCAATCCGCTCACATCAGTAACGGCATTGGTATCGTTAAGAACTCCGGGGAAGCTTAATGCCAACTCAAAATCATGAAGGATAATGCTGCTATCGAGGGCCCAGTTAAAAGGCATGGGAGCCGAAAGGTTTTCCTCATCCCAAACCAGGGATCCATTTAAAGACGTCGTGCCAGTCAGTGGCGTATAAGTCGCGGAATTGCTGCTAAACGCATAGCGGAATTGTGCCTGTGCACTCATAAATCCGAAGACTAGCAGTGTAATAATAAATACATGTTTACGCATTAGAATGTTTTTTGGGGGGGGTCTGGTAAATAAGTGGTTAATAGCTAGAACGGGAATTTAAGTGTAATAGTATTTTAAAGATAAGAAGCAAATTGCCGAGAAAATCAGCCATTCAGCCTTAATATGATAATCATTAGAAAACATTATGACACTCGTCAATGCAATTGTTTATTTATTGTAGGAAATTGAAGACTTTCACAACAACTATTTCAATACCCGATGCTTCCTTCATGGAAAACAGGCCTGATCCTGCTTTTAATCCTGGTATCCTGCAAAAGCAAAGTCCCTACAATCAAGCCAGAAATTAGTGGCATTACGGAGTCTATTTATGCCTCTGGCATATTAAAAAGCAATCAGCAATACCAGGCCTATGCCACGGTTAGCGGTTTGATCCGAGAGATATATGTACATGAAGGGGATACCCTGAAGAAAGGTCAGGCGATTTTATCAATTGCCAATGAATCCCAGGAGCTGAGTCGCGAGAATGCCGCTCTGGCAGCCAATTTTTCAGATGTAAACGCCAACCAGGGCAAGCTCCATGATGCACAACTGAGCATTGACCTGGCTGCTAATAAACTCAAAAATGATTCTTTACTACTATCACGTCAACAATATTTGTGGCAGCAGAATGTTGGCGCTCGTGTTGACTTGGAGCAACGCCAGCTAGCTTACCAGAATTCCAAAAATGCCTGGCATGCTGCATTGGTAAACTACCAGGATCTGAAACGTCAGGTCCAGTTTAATGCAGCACAGAGTGAGAATAACCTGCGGATCTCCAATAAACTGACGGGTGATTATACCCTGCGAAGTGAACTCAATGGGATCGTTTATGAATTACCCAGAAAACCCGGCGAACTGATAGGCCCTCAGACACCGCTTGCATTAATTGGCGATGGATCCCATTATTTACTGGAAATGCAGGTAGATGAATTTGACATTCTTAAGATCACTCCTGGCATGTCTGTTGAGATCACTATGGATAGCTATAAAGGGCAGGTATTTACCGCCAAAGTCAGCCGAATTTATCCACTGATGAATGACCGCAGCAAGACTTTTATGGTGGATGCAGAATTTGTAGATGGCCCCAACCGGCTCTATCCGAATATCACCTTTGAAGCCAATATTATTACCCGTTCGAAACAAAAGGCTATGTTGATACCTCGAACATTTATGCTGAATGATTCCACAGTGATCCTGAAGAATGGAAATAAAGTGCACGTAACGACCGGCCTGAAAGACTATATCAAGGTGGAGATCCTTTCCGGACTACAAACAAGCGATGAGCTGAAACAACCGTCATGAACCTAAAACTGCTTGCCGGTATATCCGAATCCCTGTTGCTTGCCCGCTGGAAACAAACATTGGTGGCTGCTGTAGGTGTAACGTTCAGCATTACCATGTTTGTGGCTTTATTAAGTTTCATGTCTGGCCTCAATGAAATGTTGGATGGCCTCATCCTTAACAGAACCCCTCATATCCGGCTTTATAATGAGGTGCAGGCCCTGGCAAAACAGCCTGTTCAGTTGTCGAAGGATCATAAACAGGATTATAATTTCATCCGTTCCATCAAACCCCGGAATGAACTCCTGCAGATCAGAAACAGTGGGGCCATTCTGAATACGCTTAATAAGGATGATCGGGTCCTTGGAATATCGCCGAAAGTAACGGCCCAGGTCTTTTATAATGTGGGCCAGGTAAGTCTGAATGGCCTGATTAATGGGATTGATGTGGTGGCTGAGAATAAGTTGTTTCGCTTTAATGAATACGTGACCGATGGGAATTATATTGACTTAAAGAATGTACCTAACAGCATCATCCTTGGGAAAGGTGTCGCTGATAAAATACTTTGCTCCTTAGGTGATGTGATTCAGGTTACCAGTCCGAAAGGCGAGTTGATCCCTTTAAAGATTGTGGGATATTTCCAAAGTGGCATTGCAGATGTTGATAAGGTACAGAGTTATACCTCGATCGCGACGGCGCAAAAAATCCTGGGGGAGGGGAATGCCTACATTACTGATTTGCAAATCCGCTTGAAGGATATTAAAAAGGCCCCGGCTATGGCCAAGGAATATGCAGCCTTGTTTGATGTCGAAGCTATGGATGTTCAAACGGCCAATAGTCAGTTTGAAACCGGCAGTAATATCCGGACACTAATTTCTTATGCGGTGGGAATCACCCTGCTGATTGTTGCTGGATTCGGGATCTATAATATCCTCAATATGATGATCTATGAAAAGATGGATTCCATTGCCATACTGAAGGCTACCGGTTTTTCTGGGGCAGATGTCCGCAGGATTTTCATTACCATAGCACTGAGCATCGGAATCTTTGGCGGTGTTTTGGGTCTGATCTTCGGTTTTGGCTTATCAGCCCTGATCGATCAGGTCCCCTTTCATACTGCATCCCTGCCTACAATTACGACTTATCCGGTCAGCTATGATCCGAAGATTTATATCATCGGAGGCGTCTTTTCAATCATTACCACCTACTTCGCAGGCTATTTCCCTTCAAGAAAGGCAAGCGGGATCGATCCGGTCATCATCATCCGAGGCAAATAATATGGAAACACCCATTATTCTGGAAGCCCGGCATATCACCAAATACTTTCACGATCCGGTAAAAGTTCAGGTGCTGAATGATATTAATTTCAGTATCCGAAAGGGTGAATTTGTTTCTATAACCGGAAAATCAGGATGCGGAAAATCCACCCTGCTCTATATCCTTTCAACAATGGATACAGACTATGAAGGTGAGGTGATCATCGATGGTCAATCCATGAAGAATAAAAAGGAAGCCGAACTCGCCCTGGTTCGGAATCAGTATATCGGCTTCGTGTTCCAGTTTCATTACCTGCTGAATGAATTCAGCGTTTTACGAAATGTGATGCTTCCTGGATTGAAACTGGGAAAACTGTCTGAAAAAGCTATCGAGGAACGGGCCTATGCGAAGCTAAAGATGCTGGATATTGGAAATGAGGCGCTGAAAAAACCGAATCAATTATCCGGTGGACAAAAACAGCGGGTCGCAATTGCCAGAGCGCTGATCAATGATCCCCTGATTATTATGGGCGATGAACCCACCGGCAATCTGGACAAAAAGAACAGTGAGGTGGTCTTTGAAATCTTCCAGGAATTATCACAACACTACCAACAAAGCCTACTAATCGTGACGCATGACAATGAATTCGCAAAAAGAACTAACCGGATCATCGAAATGCAGGATGGTAGAATTATAAACATGTAATAGGCTTTGTCACAAGTCATATACACTTCGTTTCATTCTTGTTTAATTGCGAATTAAGATTTTTCGGAAAATTATAGCAAAACATATATGATTTCAGGTTCCAAATTGGACTAAACTATTTGCGGAATTCAGGGTCTTTCAAGCGGTAAAGGCTTCAAAGTGACTTTATTGGAGGCATTATTATTGCAGCAATTATCGAGACCATTATTTAATTACAAAACAAACATTGAATGAAAAAGATTGTTATTTTAGGATTAACTGCTTGTATGGCTGCATTTACTTCTCAGGCAGGAAGAGGTCAGCACGCTCTTCAATCAAACGGTAAACAATACCATGCAGAAAACATGGCAGCCAATAAAGCTACCGGAACCGTAAGTACAGTGTTGTTTCCAGCCAGTTTTGGTTCAGGTTCTCCATGCGCATCAACGATCAGCGTTTATGGTGATACGTCTGTAGGTTATTTTGCCGGGGTTGATAAATTTGGAGACAATGAACTGTTGATGCGCTACACTTTATCGGATTACGGGCTGACGACACCGGCGAGTGTGGATACAGCATATGGATTTTTTGGGTTTAAATACAAATCCGGAAATGGCAATGTTCGGGCAAAGATCTATGCCGCTGATGGAACAGGGGCACCAGCAGCGTTATTGGGAACCAGTGGGGATATTTCCGTTGCTGCTGTTGATACCACAGGAAAAGCTACAAAATTCATTTTCTCCAGTCCCATTTCATTGACTACTAAAACGTTTTTTGTAAGTATCGATATTTCTTCCCTATATGCGACGCATGATACGGTCGCTTTATTTAGTACAGACAATAGCTGCAGTACTACCAAACCACTGGCTGCCTGGACTAAGGAATCCGACAATAACTTCTACGCCTATGCTGATTCATTGAATAATTGGGGATTTTCTCTGGACATGGGCATCTTTGCCCATCTGACTGCTACCCCGCTTGCTGTTCCAAATACGGCCATCAGCGCTATGCAAATGACGGCGTATCCGCAACCGGCTACCAGCCAGGTTTATATTGATTTCACCGGCAATCAAAATGGTCTTGTACAATTGGACTTAATGGATATTACGGGGAAACTGATTACTGAAAACAGCATCAATACTGTTATAGGGCAACATTACAAGGTTCCTTTCGACGTTAGCAATTTGACCCCGGGATTGTATTTTACCCAGGTCGTTTCCGGCACTGAAAAAGGGATGATCAAAGTAATGGTGGGTCATTAACAAAGGTCATTTTACTAAGAATGTATAACAGGGAGCCAGGTGCTTCCTGTTTTTTTTTGATGCCATTTGTAATGAACGAATCCAACAGCCTGGTCTTTCCATTTCCGCGAATTGACTTGACTTTTGGTTTTCTGGTGCCCTTTTAATCAACAGGTATCATGGGCTATTCTCAAAGGAAATCAGTGAAAATTAAGCCGCTTAGTGCTAGTTTTACGGAAACAGCCGTCAAACCATCTTTTCCATTACCGATCTATTGATGATCATGAATTATACCCTTTTTGCTGCCTTCTTCCTGCTAAGTTTATGTGCCTATGGACAGGCTTCCCGTTCCGAGGCCTGGGATCAACAGGCACAAGGAAATGTACGGCTCCAACCCAAGTTTGGATATAAGATGCGAAGTGCGGATCAAAAAGCTGCGGATGATACCTATATCCATCAAACGCTCACCCAACTCGCTTATAATGGAGATGCCAAGGCTGCTGCAGTAAATACTATCGCCCTGGGATTTAATTTCCTCAACCAGCGAAACCTGGTCCAGGCGATGTACCGTTTCAATCAGGCCTACCTCCTGGATTCTATGAACGCTGATATTTACTGGGGATTTGGAGCAGTTTATCTCAGCATAGGGGCCTATCAAAAAGCATTGGAGCAATACCAGGAAGGCATCCGGCATGACCCTAAAAATGCGCATATCCTTTCCGATCTGGGCGGGTATTACTTGGCACAGTCCCATTCGCTCGAAGGCCTGGATGACAAATCCTCCCGCAATTATCTGGATTCAGCTTTGCTGAGCCTGAATCAGGCCTATCGGATTAGTGCCACGGATCCCATAACCCTGTTTCGACTTTCTGTCTGCTATTGTAATATGAATGATTGCAGCAATGCCTGGAAGTATTATGATGCATGTGCCCAATCGGATCAAAATCCAATGACAGAAGATTTTACCGCCACGATCATGAGCCGGTGTAAACGCTAGCAAACCCAGGTAATAATATCCGGATTGCTCAAACCATTGGAGACAGAAGGCTTACTAATACGGGGTAGAAATAAAATCACCCTTGTGTAACAAATGTAACCGGAAGCTAGTTTTTTGTTGTACACCTTTGTATTACACACAAAAACAAAAACAATGAAAGCAAACATGGGAACACTCGACCGGATTCTTCGAATCCTGGTAGCAATCGTGATCGGCGTATTGTATTTCACACACGTTATTTCCGGTACTATTGCAATTATTTTGATGATCCTGGCGGTCATTTTCATAGCCACCGGTTTCATGAGCTTTTGTCCTTTATACTTGCCTTTTGGCATCTCTACCAAAAAGAAAGATCAAACCAAATAATAAGAACGAATGAATTTAGTAGAACTGATCCGGGATCAGCATGCCACCATTATCGACGTCCGCAGCCCCGGTGAATTTATGAGCGGGAGCGTAGCAGGAGCCATCAACATACCTGTCGGGGAAATACCTCAGCGTATTGATGCGTTAAAGGCACTGACTACTCCAATAATCCTTTGTTGTGCATCCGGCATGCGCAGCGCCAATGCCTGCCAATTTCTTTCCCAGCAGGGTATTGCCTGTTATGACGGCGGTTCCTGGTATACTGTTAATCAATCACAAGCTCAATCACTGGTATCATGATCGGAATTTTTAAAAAATTATTTGGCCCCAAAGGCCCAAAAGTAGACCTGGCAGAACTTGCAAAACAGGGGGCTGTGATTTTGGATGTGAGGAGTGCCGGAGAATATGCCGGTGGGCACATAAAAGGCTCCATCAATATCTCCGTGGATCAGTTATCCAATAACCTTGGTAAACTAAAAGACAAGAACAAGCCGATCATTACCTGTTGTGCTTCAGGGATGCGCAGCGCTTCTGCCAAGGGAATTCTTTCGCGGAATGGATATACCCAGGTATATAATGGAGGTAGCTGGAATGGCTTGCAAAACAAGATCCAATGAGAACGATACTCTTGACGAACTGGCATTTCATGCGTTTTATACGCCTGGCAATAGGGATTATTTTATTGGTCCAGGCGTTTACTGCGCATGATTATGTTCCAGGAGCAATAGCCCTGTTCTTTCTATATCAGGCCATCGCCAATGCCGGTTGTGGCGGTTCGGGTGCCTGCATAGTGCCAAGCAATAATGCTGCGGACAATAAATTGGGAAAGGATCAGACTATTGAGGAATAGCGGCTAGCCTTTGGTTCAATCGGAAGTACCATTTTCTATGGTACCATTTACTACAGTACCAACAGCCTGATACCTGATACCAGATACCAAAAAGAGGATGCCCCTGATATGGAGACACCCTCTTTAATTTCTATTCGAATGAATAATTAGTACCGATAAGTATCCGCCTTATACGGACCTTCTTTTGGTATTCCCAAATACTCGCTTTGTGCATCCGAAAGCGTATCCAGCACTACACCGATCTTGGAAAGGTGCAGACGGGCTACCTTCTCATCGAGGTGTTTAGGAAGGACATACACCTTATTTTCATAAGCAGCATGGTTCGTCCAAAGCTCAATTTGAGCCAGGGTCTGGTTGCTGAATGAATTGCTCATTACAAAAGAGGGGTGACCTGTAGCACAACCCAGATTAACTAAGCGGCCTTCAGCCAGAATAATCACTTCTTTGCCATCAATGGTATAAAGATCAACTTGTGGCTTAATGGTGTCCTTGGTAGTTCCATACGCGCTATTCAACCAGGCCATATCAATTTCGATATCAAAGTGGCCAATATTACAAACAATCGCCTTGTCTTTCATCAGGCGGAAATGCTTTTCCGTGATGAGATCGCGGCAACCGGAGGCCGTAACGATGATATCGGCTTCCTTGACCGCATCTTCCATTTTCTTAACCTCAAAGCCATCCATAGCGGCCTGAAGGGCACAAATCGGATCGATTTCTGTCACCATTACACGGGCACCTGCGCCACGAAGGGATTGAGCGGAACCCTTTCCTACGTCTCCGTAACCACCAACAACAGCCACCTTTCCAGCCATCATCACATCAGTAGCCCGACGAATAGCATCCACCAGGGATTCCTGGCAACCATACTTGTTATCAAACTTGCTCTTGGTAACCGAATCATTTACATTGATAGCAGGGATCGGTAAGGTACCCTTCGCCATACGCTCATACAGGCGGTGAACCCCAGTGGTGGTTTCTTCCGACAAGCCCTTGATGTACTGGATCAACTCCGTGTACTTATCAAACACGATATTGGTAAGATCGCCACCATCATCCAGGATCATATTCAATGGACGATCTTCTGAGCCAAAGAATAAGGTCTGCTCGATGCACCAGTCCGCTTCTTCCTGTGTCTGGCCTTTCCAGGCATAAACGCCAATACCTGCAGCAGCAATAGCAGCTGCGGCATGATCCTGGGTAGAAAAAATATTACAAGAACTCCATTTTACTTCTGCACCCAGAGCTACTAATGTCTCGATCAGAACAGCCGTCTGGATCGTCATGTGCAGGCAGCCTGCAATACGTGCACCCTTCAATGGTTGTGACGGACCATATTCCGCACGAATGGACATTAAACCCGGCATTTCGGCTTCTGCCAGGCGAATTTCTTTACGTCCCCACTCAGCGAGTGATATATCTTTAACCTTATAGGGTAGCTTAAAATCTACGTTTTGTGAAGCAATCGTGCTCATATAAATCCTTTTATTAAAATTGTTGCGCGAAAGTACACCATGAGCGTATATTTCGCTTCACAATGCATACAATAAACAAAGCTTTAAGGTTCGTCTAAGCCCTCTTGAATCGGTCACTTCCCAGCTCGAAACAGGGTCCAACAACACCCTCCAAAAGGCTTAATTAAGGCACTTATTGCGCTTTAAACGCCTGGAGTTTTTTTGAGAGATCCTCACTGGCAGGAACTAAGGGAAGCCGTAATACATTGCGCATCAGGTCCATAGACGACAAAACTTCCTTGACACCCACTGGATTGCCTTCCGCAAAAAGCAGGTCAATTCCTGGTAGCAATTGATAATGCAACTTGCGGGCCTCAGCAAAATCCCCATCTAAGGCCGCCTTTACCATGCGACAAAAACCATTCGTATAACAATTGGCGGCTACCGAAATGACACCATCCATTCCAATAGCGATCTGTGGCACCACCAGGTTATCATCACCACTTAATACTACGAAACCGGCAGGCCTGTTCGCAATCAATTCCATGCATTGCGTCATCTGTCCACTGGCTTCCTTGATTGCGACCACATTCGGGCAATCCATTGCAATACGGATGACCGTTGCCGGCAACATATTAGCGACTGTTCGTCCCGGTACATTATACAGGATAATGGGGAGTGGAGTTGCTGCGGCAATGGCTTTAAAATGCTGATAAATCCCTTCCTGGCCGGGCCGGTTATAATACGGAACCACACTTAACAAACCGGCGACTCCATCCAGGTTATAGGATCCAATTTGTTCAATTACCTCGGCTGTATTATTTCCTCCCATCCCACAAACAACCGGAACACGGCCAGCAGTATGATTTAATACGGAGGTCAGTATTTCCTTCTTTTCATCACTGCTTAGTGTTGGGGTTTCAGCGGTAGTGCCTAAGGCTACAATATAATCGACGCCATTTTCGATCACATGATCAATCAATCGGGCCAGGTTTTTAAAGTCCACATGCCCGTGAGACGTGAAAGGGGTTACTAAAGCAACCCCTGTACCTCTGAAAATTGATCCCATTCCTGCTGCTGCGGAAAGCCCTTTTGAACGCTCCATAATCCTAAATTGTTCCTGAATTAATTATTTACTTTTTCTTGACTTCTTGGTGCTGTGCTCCAGGACTGCGTGCTCTTCATAAAAGCCCATTCCCGAGAATTTATCTATTCGCTGTTGAATCCGCATATCCGGATCAATGGCACTCAGTTCCGAAATAGTTTTCAGCAGATAGGCTTTCAGGCTGGCGGCCATGGCTTCTGGCTGGTTATGGGCACCACCCAATGGTTCTTTCAATACATCATCCACTAATCCAAAACCGATCATATCCTTTGAGGTAAGATGCAGTTCTTCTGCAGCCTGCTCTTTATGATCCCAGTCCCGCCATAAAATAGAGGAACAACTTTCCGGAGAGATCACCGTATACCAGGTATTCTCCAGCATGGTAACCTTGTCGCCAATACCGATACCCAAGGCCCCACCAGAAGCACCTTCGCCGATAATTACACAAATTACAGGAACCCTAAGATTGACCATCTCAAACAGGTTGCGTGCTATGGCCTCCCCTTGTCCGCGTTCCTCCGCTTCTAATCCCGGGAAAGCTCCGGGCGTATCGATCAGGGTAATCACTGGTCGATTGAACTTTTCGGCCAGCTTCATCAGGCGTAAGGCTTTGCGATAGCCTTCCGGGTTGGCCATACCAAAATTGCGAAGCTGCCGCATTTTTGTATTGACCCCTTTCTGCTGTCCGATGACCATTACTGGAATCCCATCGATTTCTGCCATACCACCGACCATTGCCTTATCATCACTGACCTGCCGGTCTCCAAAGAGTTCTGTAAAATTATTGCAGACCTGCTCGATATAATAAAGGGTATAAGGACGCTCCGGATGCCGGCTTAACTGCACCCGTTGCCAGGGCGTTAGCTTTTCATAGATTTCTGTACGGGCTTTTTCAATAGCAGCTTCTAGCTCTCTGACAGAGGCACTTACATCCATCCCATTCTTCTCCCCCAACTCCTTCATCTTGGTGATCTGACTATAGAGCTCTTCCACCGGCTTTTCAAAATCCAGAAACTGCATGCTCAGCGTAAAAATTTGTGAAGGGGCAAAAGTAGTCGATCCCATCTTGTCCCATGCACTCATCCAACTATTTCAATCCATCAGAACCTATAAACAAATTATTAACAAATAAATTTGAGCGAAATTTTGCACAATTCAACAATAGTTACTAGTATTGCATCAGGGTTTATAGGGGCTGGCCTGTTCTCAGGCTGGCTTTTTTTATGTACCTACATCAATCACCATTCACTGATTAGCAGTATCAAATACTCCGGTTTTTTCATTCTATTGAATTCATTATCAATTCGTCCGGACTTCTTTTAATTGCATAATAAAGCCAAGGCTAAGGCCTAAGATTATTGGAAATTCTGGATCTGGATAATAATAAATACATAACTCATCCGGGCCTACCCGGTATCCATTTCCCTCTCGGGTCAGGCATTCCACTAATTCTGCGGGGATACTCACTGACTTGCCATCCACAAGAATATCCATTGAAACGGTTCCGGTAAAAGTGCCCATTTCCAACGGTGCTTTATCTTTCCCATAGCCATAAATACGAATGGGTTTGCCGAAATTCCGATCAAAGTGGTCATACAAAAGCTGACTGAGCCAAATACTTGTGCAATCCTTATCAAGATACTGCTCCCCTACATTAAATTCATTCACCAGTTTGATCCCATGCTTAATGCCATGGCCTTGCTGAACCGAACCTGAATCCAGGAAGGGAGCCGAACGAAACCAGGAAAAATGCTTCCCCGATTTTTGCTCTACACGAATCGTAAGCGTATAATGCCCTCCTTTATCCGTTACCTCATAAATAAGCTCTGAACCCAGCTTTATTCTAGCACCCAGCTTGAATTGCTGTGCTTGTGCAAGCGTCCGAACATTTATAAGTAAGCATACCGTCAGTACATAGTTCAGATACGACCGCCTAAATAGGACAAAAAGTCTGATTTTATCCCATAAATCATTTCCAAAGGAGCGGTTCAATGGTATCATTTCAGCTATAAAGCTAGCCTTTCCTGAAATTCACCCTATCAGCTATACCTTTGCGGCCATTCCACAATAAATTTATTATGAAGCGCACACCATTTACGGATAAACATCTGGCCCTTGGAGCTAAAATGGCAGAATTTGCCGGCTACAATATGCCCATTTCATACACCTCCATTAATGAGGAACATAATACCGTCCGTAATAATGCCGGTGTATTCGATGTGAGCCACATGGGCGAATTCATGCTCAAAGGCCCGGGCGCCCTGGATCTTATCCAACGTGTTACCAGCAATGATGCGTCCAAATTGAAAAATGGAGCAGCACAATATTCCTGCCTCCCGAATAATGAAGGCGGTATCGTAGATGACCTGCTTGTTTATTGTGTTGAGGAAGGCACTACTTATATGTTGGTGGTCAATGCCAGCAATATTGATAAGGATTGGAATTGGATCGCATCCCATAATACCGGGAATGTTGACATGGAAAATATCTCAGATCGCACTGCTTTGCTGGCTATTCAGGGCCCCAATGCTACCAAAATCCTGCAGGAGCTTACGGATATGGATATCTCGAACCTCAAGTATTACACCTTTGTGAAGGGGCGATTTGCCGGGATTGACAATGTCATCGTAAGCGCAACAGGCTATACCGGTGCAGGCGGCGTCGAAATCTATTTTGAAGATAAAGGCGATAATGCAGAGAAAATGTGGTCTGAAATCTTCCGGGTCGGCACACCGCAGGGACTGAAACCCATTGGACTAGCAGCGAGGGATACCCTCCGCCTTGAAAAAGGATTTGCCCTCTATGGTAATGACATCGATGATACCACCTCTCCATTAGAAGCCGGTCTCGGATGGATTACCAAATTCACCAAGGATTTCACGGCACGTCCGATATTGGAAAAGCAGAAGGCAGAAGGCGTGAGCCGCAAGCTGGTTGGCATTGAAATGATCGATAAAGGAATTCCCCGTCATCACTATCGCATCCAGAATGCCACAGGAGAAGATATTGGATTCGTGACCTCCGGAACTCAGAGCCCTAGCCTTGCAAAGGCGATTGGCATGGCTTATATCGCCAAGGACTTCGCGCATGATGGCAGCGATGTTTTCGTGGTCGTCCGCGACAAAGCCCTGAAGGCCCAGGTTGTGAAGATGCCGTTTCTGGCATAATTAAGGACAAGTCATTTTCTGAACCATGTGTCTGTTCGCTAAGTGAGCGAATGGATACATGGTTTTTTACATCAGAAAACACACGGTGTCTTTAGGGTTCCCCAGCCTAAATGGGCTACCGTGTACCCATATCTTTGTATGTGACCTTTTCCTTTATCTAGCCTAATATAATACAAAAGGTGGATGACAGGGATATGCAATTACATTAGAATAACCACTGTGCCTTAAGGCCAGTGGGTTAACTAAAGTACCTGTAATCCTGCCATTCTTTGTCTATGATTAAAGCTTTCAAATGGTGGGTACACGGAGGCCTAAAGGCGTGGGGCAACTGCTAAAGGATTTTCTAATATTCCTGTATTTTGGCCATTCTATGTCCACAATAAAAGCTTTCAAAATTGTGGGTACACGGCAGTTCTAAAGGCACCGGTCTACCTGCTTGGGATAACCCTTGGAACTCCCTGATAACTTTCAACCTACTTCCCACCAAAATTGGTATAGGCCGCATTTATGAAATAATCCTTGTAATGCTGGAGATTGCTTTCTGTAAAGAAGAGTACGACGGCATTATGGGTTTGAAGATGTGACATCCAATCCGAATTACTGGTGTATTTCAACTCAGCATGCCCATCGATCACATCCTGACTCCAGATCTCGCTGAAATAGCTCCAGAATTCCCAGTTATGATAACAATGCTGTGGAATCTGATTCGCTAAAAGCGTCCAGACAAATGAATCACCAATAAAGATCGGCGCAGGCTTCTTCCGGGTCAGGGAATCCTCATTAAAATGCAAGCGGTCATAGCATATATTCTCGACTGTATAAGGCCAGATAAGATTCAGTCCCGTGGCAATATCATTATCCCCTCTCGGCTCTGTGCTGCAATCCACGCCTTCAAATACCAGGTCTGGAATATGAATATTCAGCAAAGACCCAAGGTATCTGTTAAAGGTATCCATGGCATGATTGGCGCCATATCGCGTCCAGTGAATCCCCATTTTAGAAAATAAAGGATGCGGGGTAGTGACCTTCTGATTGACGAACCAGCCATTGAGATCGATCACATGCAGGCCTTCCGAAGCTGTTGCCATCTTGAGCTGCTGGTAATTATTCCGGGTGGTAGGCTCCTGGATCAGGCGTTTTGGAAAATACTCCGGATAATAGCGCGCTTTTGAGGGTACAAAGGTGATGATCAGTTTTTTCCCAGCCCTTTCCAGCGTATCCTGAATGAAACGCAATTTTCGGCACAATTCCTTCACCGTCGAATCGCCCAGGTAATCATTCCCATAATAGGCATCAATATAGCCTCGTTCATACAAATAATGGTCCGGCCCTTCTACAACCCCATTGGCATGAAACATTCCAAACAGTTCATAATCCAACTGGTTATTGAATCGTATCAGGTCCGGACGAAAACCGATATTATCATTGAGGTAGCTCTCCTTTTGTTTCTGATAGCCACCTGAGAACCAGGCTTCAGGACTAAAACTGGTATCCTTTGCTAATTGGACTGCCCCATTCAATTTCCCACTTTCTATAAAGGGCAATACATGATTTAAACCCGGCAAAATCAATACCAGCATCATGAATGCTAACAGGTAGGGGCGGTAAGCGAAAGGTTTGCGTTCCATATCCTGTTAAAAGCGGAAATAAATGAAAGGATTGAAATCAGCCGTCGTTATTCTTCCGGCACAAATGATCAGTAAGATTAGGGTTGCCAGGGCCATGACTGCATGTTTGGTGCCATTATAATCTGCATGGTACACGCCAAACTGAATACGCTTTCCACCGGGTAACAAAGTGAAAAATGAAAAGAAAATGGCCAGCGCCAGGAAGAAATAGAAATCTTCGGCCGTATGCCAATTCTTCATTCCCGGATTCCAGGTAAACATTCGTTTCAGGTAATGAAGAGATGGCTTTAAATGCTCCAGTCGAAAGCAGACCCAACCAATCAGTACCACAGGGAACGTATATAACACGGCAAATCCACCCAATCGTTTCAGCCATTTGCCCAGGAAAGCCCGTTCAAGCACTAAGAAAAACCCGTGATAGGCGCCCCATATAATAAAGCCCCAGGCAGCCCCATGCCAGAGCCCGGATGCCAGGAAGACCAACCAGAGATTAAAATACAGCCGCATTTTGCTTTTAACCCGGTTACCACCCAATGGGATGTAGAGATAACTGCGCATCCAGGCCCCGAGGGTCATGTGCCAGCGTCTCCAGAAATCGGTAATGGAAATGGCTGTGTAGGGATTATTAAAATTCTCCGGGAAGCGAAACCCCATCATCAAACCCAAACCAATAGCCATATCCGAATACCCCGAAAAATCAAAATAGATCTGGAAGGTATAACTGAGCGCCCCCATCCAGGCCATTCCGGTACTAAGGCTTTCCGGGGCGCTGTGAAAAATGAAGTCTGCCTGTGCTCCGATGATATTGGCCAGCATAACTTTTTTACCAAGACCAATTAGAAATCGGTATAAACCCCGAAGCCGGTATTCCGAAGTTTCATAATCTTTGCGGTCATAAAGCTGATCGGCAATATCATGATATCGGATGATGGGGCCTGCTATTAATTTGGGAAAAAGAATAATATAAGTCTGGTAATCCCAAAAGTTGCGTAGAGGTTTATGAATACCACGATATACATCCACTACATAGGTAATGGTTTCAAAGGTGTAAAAGGAGATGCCAATCGGTAATGCCAATTGCGTCCATTTCAAGGCATTCAGACCGCCAAGCTTAAAGAGCAAATTGATATTATCCACAAAGAAATTGCTGTATTTAAAATAAAACAGTAAGCCCAGATTGATAAACAGCGAACAGCAGAGTAATACCTTGCGCTTCCATTTTGTTGAGGAAGCATCCATTTTACGGACGATAATAAAATCAAAAACCGTTGTAGCCAGCAGAACAAAAACGAATTGCGGGGCCCCCCAGGCATAAAACAGGATGCTTCCACATAGGATCACTGCATTCTTGTATTTGCCATCTGCCAGAAAATACAGCAGGAAGAATACCGGTAGGAAGCAAAAGATAAAGGCGATACTACTGAAAACCATATAAGGAGGGGCCCAAATGTAATTCCCGATCCAGAAAGTGTGGGTAAGGAATGCGGTAGAAGGGCAAAATTTTCTCTTTCTTTGCAGCCGTGAAGCGGAACTAATTCCAATCTACTCCATTATCAATGCTACCAAAATATAATCGAATTCTCCTCAAGCTTTCCGGTGAATCCTTAATGGGTGATCGTTCTTATGGCATCTCCCCTGCTATGTTGGACGCTTATGCTTCCGATATCAAAATGGTCACCAATATTGGTGTTCAGGTGGCTATCGTCATTGGTGGCGGTAATATCTACCGGGGTATGAATGAGGCAGAAACCGGTATTGAACGTGCTCAGGGAGATTATATGGGGATGCTGGCAACGGTGATCAATGGAATGGCCCTTCAGGCAGCCCTCGAAAAAGCCGGGGTGAAGACCCGGTTACAGAGTGCTATTAAAATGGAGCAGATCGCGGAACCCTATATCCGACGCCGCGCCATCAGGCACCTGGAAAAGGGCCGGGTAGTAATTTTCGGAGCTGGAACCGGAAACCCGTATTTCACCACAGATACGGCTGGTTCGCTTCGTGCGATCGAGATTAATGCGGATGTTATTCTGAAAGGTACCCGAGTTGATGGTATCTATACAGCTGATCCGGAAAAAGATCCAACCGCCACCCGATTCAATTCCCTCAGCTTTTCAGATGTGATCTCCCGCGGGCTCAAGGTAATGGACATGACCGCGTTCACGCTCTGCCAGGAAAACAATCTGCCGATCATTGTCTTTGACATGCATAAAGCCGGCAATTTGCTGGATGTGGTGACTGGGCAGGAAGTAGGGACTTTGGTGAATTAGAACGCACCATTGGCACAAGGTCACCAACGCGCATGGCTTCGCTGTATACTTCCTAGCACGCCATAGTTGTAAGCGAAGAAAGGCGCCAGCAGGGTTATGTACCCTTTTAGGGAATGTATATTACCTGAGGGTTTGGCACAAGCTTGCTTGCCCGCCATAGCTGAAAGCGAAGAAGGGACCAGCGGGGAAAGGAATCCCAAGTTTAACCCGTGATACAGTATGATGATATTAGACTTTCTTTGTCATCCTGGAAGGATCTATATGGATATTCCGAGCACTTCGATCATAAAAAACCCGGCAGTAATGCAACTGCCGGGAATATTCAGTGTCGAAAATTTCTAGCTATAACTGGTTGATCTGTTGCCGGAAGCTTAAGACATCCACCTTGGCCATTGGTACGGTGTATGTTTGACCGGTTTGAGGGGTAATTCCCAGTATGCCCCCATAAAAATCACCATTTTTGATTCCCATTACTACAATATGGACAGGGATATTCGGAATATGCTCAGCTGATGGCATCGTAAATGACCACATTCCACGAACATTATCGTATAAAGCAAAAGCAGTCATTGATTGAATAGATGCATCACTGGCATTGACCGTGAAACTTTGATAATTCGGGCTGGACATAAACCTGTCAGCATTGTAATACCCCATGCTATCGGAGAACATGGAAATGGTATCCCCGTTATAGACAAGATATCCGCCAAAATTAGAATCCAGCGCCCGCCATTGAACAGTATTGGTCGCGTCGATCACTTCCTTACCCCGAAACAGATCCATTCCGCTAACTGTTTTCCCAAACTGTGGAAGTTTCATTTCATAGCGCGAACCTGGTTTCATAAAAACTTCCTGGCCATTCTGGGTGACGCTTACATAGGCCTGTCCACCAGATTCCAGCGAATTACCATTGCTGATTGGAATAACCTTTCCGAAGATCATATCTGCCCGATTAAGCCAGTCGTTCACTACAACCTGAACGCTACCGGTTACCGAAGCACCTGTGCTGGTCACGAATGCATTGGGAGGAAAGACATAGCGGGTTCCGCCACTGGCAGTAACTGTTCCGCCACTGGATACACTGATGGAGGTGGTCTTAGGCGTCGGTGCCAATTTGCCATAAACATCGCTTAAGGAGGTATAAGGTCCGTTTACTGCTGTATTCTGGCCATCGCCTTTTTTGCAGGAGGTAAATGCCAAAAGGCCAAAACCTGCGATTATAAATAGGTGTTTCATAAAAAAATGGTTGAGTTCATTTCTATAGACTACAAATTGATTCGATATGTTAGAAGCCATCTTAAAATTTATTCATTTTAATTTGACTAGCTCGATACCTGCTCCATTCACCAGCTTAGAAAACGACCATTAAAAAAGCCTGCAAGAAATCCTGCAGGCTTCCACAAATGATCCCGTTTTTTTAGAGGTCTTTTCGCATTACAGCTCTTGGCAACAGGACATTGGCAACGGAAACCTGCCCATCCCGTAAATACTCTAGCTGGAGGCGGTCACCGGCCTTATGCGTTCTCAGGCTCATCTGAAGCTCATCAACAGAACTAACCTTATCGGATCCAATTCGGGTAACCACATCCCCCGTACGTAGCCCTGAATTCGCAGCAGCTGATCCGGGTTTTACACTCATGATAGTTACACCTTCACCATCCGCGCGATCTTCTGCATTCACGCCCAGTTTTGGGCCTGAGGTCATTTCATCATTGGCCAGGAATGGAAATCCTTTGAACATTCCATTGGGCATATCCCCATTCATATCATCGGATTTAAACCGGAAGGAACGCATGGATATAGGATCATTCGCAGATTCAAGGACGGCAGCAGTTGTGTGCTCCCGGCCTTCGCGCAGGTAATTGATATTCACTTTATCGCCTGCTTCATGCTGACCACTAATTTCAAACACCAAGGCATTTGCATCCTTAATCGTTTTCCCATCCACCCGGGTGATCACATCCCCAGCTTGAAGTCCGGCTTTTTCAGCAGCACTTCCCGGGTTCACATCCTTAATGACGGCACCCACCTTTTGGGAGCGGGCATCGGTCATAACGCCTAACATTGCTTTACGATGCCCATCTGGTGGAGTCGGTGCATCCATTGACTCCTCATTATTCCAACCATTGCCCGGGGCCATGGGCGCTTCATTGGCTTCCCGGTCCGCGATAATCACCTTCTTATGAACGCGGTCTGATTCCGCATCCTGGACACTCATCACCGGATCACCATTCACATAAATCGTCCCATTCTTGATCTCGACAACTGTTGTATTATTCCTGGAATCTTTCCGGATAACAACGGTCTCCTGTTTGTTGACCTCCTTATGAGGCGTACCATTTTGAGCGAAAACAGCAGTTGTGCCCAGCAGGTCCAAGGCCATCAGGGCAGCGATTTGAATTGACTTGTGCATAATTGAGTGTGTTTTATTGTCGCCGAAGTTAAAAATACAATGAGGCCTCCGAACCTAAAGGAGCGTTAAATAGATTTGATTTTAAGATAGGATTTACGTTTTACGGGATGAATGGAATAAATCCCCAGTAGCATCCACCCGAAAGTCGAAAGACAAAAGTATAAAGCAGATTTTCGGTTGTTCAAGTCAATGGTAGGTACTTTAAACAACAGGTACATTAGATAAAAAGTAGAAGGTTCCCACCGTCGCTCGAAGCTATGGCGGGCGCGGGTGGCTAGACCCCGTCTAGTCACGACTGGATTTCCAATCCTCGCCCACCTTCGCTTGCAGCTATGACCGGTGAAAATGGCAAATCCACCTGTTCTTAAACAAGGTCTAAGAACAACTTTTTACTGTTGGTCTAAAGTAAAAACATACAAAGAGCATACTTACTTAGGGGGCATACTTTTCAAAAAGCGATTCGGCAGATCTGACTATCAAGATGTTATGAGCGAAAATTAACCGTTTTCATTTTTAACCGGACAACAGTGATTACCAAATCATCAAATCACCAAATCAATCTCACCCAACTTCAAATCTTTAAATCGCTCCTGGCATGCTTAGCCTTGTACATAGGGGTTGGTTCGCTTTTCCATTCCAATGCTTGTCTGAGGTCCGTGCCCGGGAAAAATGATGGTCGCATCGGGTAAGGTGTATAGTTGCGTGCGAATACTTTGCAAAAGGGTATCCCCATTGCCACCGGGCAGATCACTGCGACCAATGCCACCCGCGAAAAGTACATCTCCGCCAATGGCCCAACCTCCCTCGTGATAATAGAAAACGATGGAGCCGGGAGAATGCCCCGGGGCTAGTCGCAACTCCAATCGATCATCACCCAGCATGAGGTCCTCCCCTGCTTTCAATACCTGGGTAGGCACGGGCACTTGGTTCATTGAAAACCCAAATAACATAGCCGCCCCTTTTGCACCTGCTAGTACCGGCGCCTCATTCGCATGCAAGGCGAAAGGAATGGAATAGGTTTCTATTAAATGCTGCACACCAAAAATATGATCAATATGTGCGTGCGTATTAATAATAGCCTTGGGGCTTAGCCCTTCCCTGCTGATAAAATCAGTAAACAACTGCCGCTCCTCCAGGTCGTACATACCCGGATCCACGATCCAGCATTCCTTTTTTTCATTTATGATTAGGTAGGTATTTTCACTAAAAGCGTTGAATACCATCGACCGGATTTGTAACATTATAAAGACTAATTAAGACGTTTACCGGCAAACTTACAGCAAGAGTTAGCGTCACGGCAGTTCATTCCTTATATTTACGCAGCATCACGCATACACATGATCCAGCTGTTCTCCAAGCTTCGCTTTGCGACCTTCCTTATTGCATTCCTCAGTATCCTCTTACTCCTCGATGGTAGGAAGGCTTATGCCCAGGCCAATGTAGAATCCTTTGGTCAGAACCGGGTCCAGTACCGGAAGTTTCAATGGAAATTTTTTGATACGAAACACTTTCGAATCTATCATTATGACCGGAATGGGGCTACCCTTGCACGCTATGTAGCGGAACAGGCTGAACGGGATATTGCTGTAGTAGAACAGCGTATGAGTGGCACCTTCCCGAAACGTTTCAATATCGTTATTTATAACAGCTATGATGAGTACCGCCAAAGCAATATCGGCCTGAAATTCGATAACCAGATTGATGGGACCAGCACCGGTACCGTAGATATCGTCGGCGATAAATTGGTCGTATATTTTAGTGGGATCCACACGGAACTCCGGCGGCAGATACGCGCAGGGATGAGTCAAATTGTTTTACAACGCGCCTTATTTGGTGAAAATTTCCGGGAAGTTGTCAAAAATTCCCTTTTGCTGAATCTGCCAACCTGGGTGTCGCAGGGATATATTGCCTACCTGGTCGATGGCTGGGATCCCCTCTCGGAAAGCGCCTGGAAGAATGAACTCCTGGCCTATCCAAAACAAAGCTTTTACACCCTGGCGGAACGTAAACCTGAATTAGCTGGCAAAGCATACTGGAAATATGTATCCGACAAGTTTGGTGAGGATGTTCCAAAAACCTTGCTCTATGCGATGCAGCTTAAAAGCAGCCTGAATCAGGGGATTAAAATGACCCTGGGTATGAAGGTGCTCAAATCCTATGATAGTTGCCTCAGCTGGTATCATGCCCAGTTTGCCATGGATTCCACAAAGCAGGAAACACCAAATGCAGACTCGGCGCTGCTAACCATTCATGTGCCAAAGGATAACGGTGTTATCAAAAGCATTCGGGTATCTCCACGTGGGGGCGATGTGGCATATTGTCTGTTTAAGGAAGGAGAGTATTTCATATACCTCCAACATACGGCAGCCCAACAGGTTCGCGCCCTGATTATGCAGGAAGGGGCAAAGGACTTTAATGAGAATACGCCAGACCCCAATTATCCGCTGTTGGCCTGGAATACCAATGGGGATAAACTAGCGATCATGTACCAGCATGGTACGGTCACCCGGCTCCGTATCTATAACTCGCAGAAAGCCCGCATCGAAAATTATAATATCGCCCGTAATCGCTTTGACCGGGTTCTTGGCATGACCTTCAATGAGGATAATGATGCCATTCTCTTCTCTGCTTCTCGCAAAAGCCAGACGGATCTCTATTCCTTTACAATCAAGGGATCCAAAATGGCCAATATCACGAATGATGTATGGGACGATGTTGCACCGCAATTTATTGCCGGAGGTTCTCGCCGGGGTATCCTATTCCTTAGCAACAGGCCGGCCCCCTATCTGAATGTCCCGTCCGGGGTTAATCAGTTACCTACCGGACCAATGAACCTTTACTTCTATGATACAAAGACGAAAAGTCAGCACCTCTTACAGTGCTCCTATAATAAAACGGGCCGCCTGACCCAGCCTATTATGTATGGCCCTGACAACTTTGCATTTCTTTTGGATACCAATGGCATCCAGAATCAGTATGTGGTCACCTTTGTTCGTAAAGGAAATAATTATGATTCTGCCGTTCCGGTACCGGTCACCAATTACAGTCGGAGTATCCTGAATCATCAATATAATCCTGCTGCCAACCAGGTAGCTGATGTCCTGCAGTATGGCGATGAATATAAGGTCTTCTTCAAACCCTTGCTGATTCCGGGCAAAAATGCACAGTCCAAAGAATTACAAACGACCCAACTCCGCCTGAATCAACTTGCCCATAACAATTCTCCCCGGCAATCCGGCTCCGCATCTGGTTCCGGTTCCGGTTCCAATTCAGGTTCGGGCCTAAAATCCGGTAACAGCTTTCAGAGCGAATTTGCAGAAAACGATACGAGCTTTCATATTGCCACGCTTCGTTCTGACAAGAAAAAAGGAGCCATCGTTCAGGATCCTGATCTGATCATCGATCCCCTGATCAAGGATAGCACCTATTTGAAACTCCGGGCTCAGAAGTACCGGACCTCCTTCAAACCGGATTTCTTCCAGGCAAGACTTGATAACAGTGTCTTGTTTACCCAGTACCAGGATGCGCAGATGAACGGTAATTCATATTCGAACCCTTCATTAGGTGGTTTATTGAGCATTTCATTGAATGATGTCCTGGAAAATCAGAAGATCACGGGTGGATTAAGGCTTCCTGTAAATCTTTCGGGAATGACCTATTTCCTGCAATACCAGAATTTCACCCGAAGGGTTGATTGGGGGGTGCTCCTGTTGCGTACTGCCAATTACTACAATTATGATGTTACCTATCCGGATACCTCCGGACAGTTGACGCGCGTTAATGAACAACTGGGTAAGGTGACTAGCGTTCTATTGCAGGGAAATGTTTCTTATCCCCTGGATCGGCGCCGGCGAATTGATGCCAATATTGGTATTCGTCAGGATGTTCTCACATTCAAGGCAGAGGATACCCTCAGTCTGACCTTTTCTCCAAAAACAAAAAGCTATTGGGGCATGAGCCGCCTGGAATATGTCTTTGATAACAGCATCTCAACCGTGACCAATATCCGGGAAGGCTTCCGCTATAAATTCTATGGAGAATATCTCTATGGCTTTAGCAAGGCGAACAAAGGCGGTTTTTATAATTTTGGTGCCGACTTCCGCTACTACCAAAAACTCTATAAGCACAGCATATTAGCTTTGCGGGTTGCAACCGCGCACTCTGAGGGTGATAAACATATCTTGTACTTCCTCGGAGGTACCGATGGTTGGATAAATCCGGTACAGGGCACAACGCCACCTGTCCTGGATCAGCATTATGCATTCCAGGCCACTGTTTCTCCACTTCGTGGTTATGACCAGAATGCACGGAATGGGAATAGCTATGCTGTCGCGAACCTTGAACTCCGCATCCCGGTATTTTCCACCTTCTTTAAAAAAACAATCAATTCAACTTTCTTAAGGAATCTCCAGGTAATTGGATTTACAGATGCTGGTTCCGCCTGGAATGGACTACTGCCGGATGCAAGCAATACTACCAGAACCTATCAACTTGGCACTTTCACCACTCCGGTTTCGCTGAATGTTTCCAAAGTAACAAATGCTGGTTTTGCCATGGGTTATGGTGCGGGCCTTCGGAGTACGCTTTTAGGCTATTTCCTGAGGGTTGATGCAGCCTGGAATATTGAAGGATTAACGCAACCCATTATTTATGTATCTATAGGTCTTGACTTCTAATCACAAGAAGAAACTGCGAGACTCCCAATTAGAAATTACTTCCTTGACTGAGGTTTAGTCTTTGACATTAGTCACTTTATTGCTAGGAGCACTTTCATTCCAAAGCCGGTCGAGAGCCGTGATCATATAGAAGGATGAGAGGGTATCTGCCGCTGCATCTACATATTTGCTTTGAGTGGTTATTGCCACGATTCGCCGTGGATCATTCAGATCGGGTTTCTCATTTTTGGGAAAACGGTACACCAGGTAACGCAGGTTCTCATGATTGGGGTTCATCTGGGTCCATTGCAGGAAGTAACCATGAGATGTATTGCTCCCTTTAACTACAGGTGCAATGGGGGGGATGGAATCCAGCCACTTCATAGCTGGAACCAATGCGATGCTTTGCCCATACTTTTCCAGACTATCTTCAATAGGGGCAGCGATTTTATTGAGGTTGGAAAGACTATAGAGTGAATAACCTGTTTTGGGGGCCAGTTTGCGGATATCCCGGATCTGATTCAATATTTCACGGGTACCGGCCCAGCTTCCCTGCGGATTTCCAAGCATGCGATAGAGGCCCAAACCAAAATAGACCTGACGGCCGTAACTATGGTCGCGCCACCAGGCCATGAGGGTTTCAAAAGCAACCAGACGATGGCCATGTTCCCAGTATAATTGTGGCAGCAGGTAATCGATCCAGCCTTTCTGCATCCATAAACGAACATCTGCCATGAGGTCATCATAATTGGTTTGTCCGCCCCGGGTGGGTGATCCGGCAGTATCCTTACTGCTATTTCTCCAAACACCGAAAGGCGAGATTCCCAGCTTGACGAATGATTTTTGGGATTTAATCTGTTCATTCAGATGCTGAATGAAATCCGTAATATTTTGTCTTCGCCAGTCATCGAGATCGGAAATATGGTCCGGATTATAATGGGCAAAAGCGGCTGCATCAGCGAAGCGCTGGCCAGGTATCCGGTAGGGATAGAAATAATCATCCAGATGCACCGCGTCAATATCATAGCGTTTAACGACATCCATGATCACCCGGGTTACATAGTCCCGGGCTGCAGGAATACCCGGGTTGAGGTAACTCTTCCCGCCATAACTCACCACCCAGTCCGGATGCTGCTTACTTACATGCGTGGCCGGATTGGGATTTTTTTTGCTGTCAACTAATACCCGGAACGGATTGAACCAGGCATGAAATTCCATATTCCGCTTATGGGCCTCTTCGATCATGAATTGCAAAGGATCATAATAAGGTGTAGGCGCTTCCCCTTGCTTACCACTCAGGTAATGGCTCCACGGCTCGATGGAAGAAGGGTAAAAGGCATCTGCGGAAGGGCGGATCTGTACGATAACCGCATTACAACCCAATCGTTGCATCTGGTCCAGCAGGCGGATAAAACTTTCCTGTTGTTCGGAGGCACTGAGCCCTTGTTTCTCGGGCCAGTCGATATTTCCTACGGTTGCAATCCAGGCGGCTCTGAATTCCCTTTTGGGAGGCAGGTTCGACTGAGCCAATGCAGATTCCCTGAAGGAAATCAAACAAGCGAACATGCCTGCGATGTACGCAAGTGCCAGGCTCTGGCGCAGGTTTAATGGAAATCGGTTCAGTAACAAAATGCTAACAAATAAAGGCCGCAAAGATACGCGACCAAGTTCCCTGGAATGAGCAGCAGGATTTATAAAAAAAGGGCGTACCATACTTTGGAACGCCCTTTATCGAGAGATATTATTACTTATTCAGCCTCTTTTTTCTTAGGCTTAGCGGATTTCTTTGCAGTAGCACCTTCTATGCCTGCATCTTCAGCAACCGTTTTTTTGGCAGCGGCTTTTTTTGCTGGTTTTTCACTGGCGTCAGCCGGCTCCTCTTCTTTCTTTGCTTTCGATTTCTTCGCTGATTTCTCAGCCACTTCAGCATCCGCGGAAGCAGGACCTTCAGAGGCAACTGCTTCTCCAGCTTCTTCTGATTTCTCTTCATCCTGAGCGCCACTAATCATACCTGAAAAATCCAGCAAACCAGATTTATTCAGGACTTCATACCATTTCAGCATCTTTTTCATATCACTGGAATAGACCCGATCCTCATCCATATCAGGATATACCTCCTTGAAATACGCGCGAATGGCTTCATTGCTGGCCTTTTTGGAATCCGGACGTTCCACACTGCTATCCATCATTTTCTGCAACACTTCGTGCAGGCGGACATTATTTCCGGTGGTATAGATCTCAATACTCTCCAGTGGCGTCACATTATGTAAACGGCTGGGAATAAACTTCGTTACATTATCTGCCAGACTACGCACGATTGCACCATCACTTTTAGTGGCTAGAAGATGAAACAGGCCTCCAAGCCCGGTCACTGATACGATTTCTTTGTACTGCATGTATATTTTTAGAAAGTCGGCGAATTTAGTTAATTAGTGAACTCCGCCCTGTTTTTTTCATTTAATAGCCCCTCCCAAATTTCATTAGCTCCCGATAGCCGCTCTCCTGGCCATTATCCTTTGCTGGGGTAAGAAGCAAAAGGATCTGGCCAGATGCGTGTTAAAGTAAAGCAATTCCAAACAGTTTGATGGCCCCATTCAGGTCATCGGATAAGCGTGACATCCCCCTTGTATTCCACCTGGTTATCGCCTTTACTACCACAAATGAACTTCACATTAAAGAAGTACACGCCCATATCACAAGGCTTACCATGGTAAGTGCCATCCCAGCCAACATCCGCCTGATAGGAGACAAATACACGCTCTCCAAAGCGGTTATAGATGGAGAATTGCAGCTTGCTGATATCGCCTTTCCAACGGATCCGGTAAATATCATTCCGCCCATCTTTATTCGGTGTGAAGGCATCCGGGATAAATGGCTTACAGCAGTTATCATAATTCACAATCGCCAGGGATGAATCCTGACAACCATTGCCATCCGTTACGGTTACCCAATAGGCCCCATTGGCAATATGATTTAACTGGCTTGTTGTCTGGCCGGTATTCCAGGTATAGGAATAGGGTGAAGTACCGCCTTCCACCAGGGTGCTGACACTTCCGCCATCATCCGCACCTTCACAATCATTCGGCGTCGCCGAGGATACTATTGCCAATAAAGGTGGCTCAACCAGAGTAACGCTGGTATCCTTCGTACATCCCTTGCTATCCGTTACATTGATCTGATAACTTCCTTTTTTTAAGGAATCAAAAAGACCGGTACCATTGGTCTGTGATGGATTGCTCAGGTGATAGGTCAATGGAATTACCCCACCACTAACATTGAGTTGGACACTACCATTATTAAATCCAAAACAATTTGGTGAAATCAAAGAAGCCCCATCAATAACTATATGCGGATTTCCGTTTAATATGATGGTTGTATCATACTGGCAACCATTGCTATCCTTCACCCGGATCGTATAAGTTCCTTCGCCGAGACCACCGAAGATATTCACGTATTTGAACGGCTGTGGTGGCATTTGATAACTATATGGACCATATCCACCTGTTGCGGCTATAGTAATGCTACCATCCGTAAATCCTTCACAGGTTGGCTGTGTAATGCCCGGTATCATGAAATGCAGCGGTGCCGGTTGATTGATCCGGATCGCAGAGTCATGAATACAACCATTATTATCCTTTACATGCACCACATGCGTACCGGCAATAAAGCCGACAAGGATATTGCTTGCCGCATAAGGGTTCGCATCAAAGGCATAGGTATATGGCGAGGTGCCATTCCGTGCATAAACAGTTGCAGTACCCGAATTATCGCCATAACATTTGACATCTGTCGTTATAATGGAATCGATCAACAATTTGGTAGGCTGTCCAATTGTGACCGTTGTATCGTGAATACACGCATTGGCATCCTTAATATGCACGGTATAGGTCCCTGCAGCTAGTGAATTGATTATGGCGCTACCAGAGTATGCACCCGAACCATTGGCATAGGTATAACCCGGTGTACCACCTGAAGCATTAAGAACCAGGAAGCCGGTACTGCCTCCAAAACATAAAGGCTGCGTTATTGCTACCCCTGGAACAATTAATGAAGGTTGGGTAATCGTCAGTGGCGTATCCAGGATACAACCATTATTATCCTTGACGTGCAGAATATAGGCACTGGCAGCCAGGTTGGTGATTGGATTAGTAGTACTGTAAGCGGAGGCATTCAAAGAATAGGAATAAGGCAGATCACCTCCTGATGGAACAACAGAGACGGAACCATTGGTTCCTGCAAAACAGCTCACATTCGTTACCGTATAATTGGCATGAACAAACACGGAATCAAATACCGCAATGGTCGTATCATAAATACAGCCCTTGGTATCCTTAATATGGAACGTATAGATCCCTGAGGCCAGGTTATTGAATTGATTGGATGCCTGATAAGGGTTCGTATTATATGCGTAGGTATAACCCGGGGTGCCACCACTGGCAGTAAGCCATACATAACCATTAACCAAAGGGGTACAGCGGGCTCTTTTCACTGCAGCAGTTGCAGAAATGGCGGTGGGCTCCAGCAAGGTGAATACACTATCCTTGAAACAACCATTGGCATCCTTAATATGCAGGGTATGCGGACCAGCGGCAAGGCCTGTAAGGGTTGCACTAGGCTGGAAGGCACCGGCATCTACCGCATAACTATATGGGGTCGTTCCTCCAATACCAGTTATGGTAGCCGTACCATTCGCACCTGCATTACAGGAAGGCATCACCGAAGTAAAGCTCAGGTTCAGAATAGCCGGTTCCGTTATTATTATGCTGGTATCCTTGGTACAGCCGTTAGCGTCTTTCAAATGTACGAAGTGCGTACCCGCTGCAAAACCTGTTAACAGGTTGGACGGTCCAAACGCATTACCATCCGAAGCATATTGATAGGCTGTTGTTCCTCCACTTGCTGTTACTGTCACTGTACCCGTACTTCCACCATTACATAATACATTGGTAATGGCCAGGCTGAAGCCCAGTTTTTGAGGTTGGGTAAACAGGATCAGACTATCACGGGTACAACCATTGCCATCCTTAACATGAAGGGTATAGGAACCCGCGCCAAGATTTATAAAGGCGCCACTTGACTGGAAAGCTCCCAAACCAATTGCATAGGTATAAGGCAAAGTACCACCGCTGGCACTGATGGTGATCGAGCCATTGGTATCTCCATTACAAAGCGGACGTACAAAGGTGTAGGTAAGCGCCAGCTTCAGCGGCTGGGTGATCGTAATAATGGTATCCTTCAGGCAGCCATTATTATCCTTTAAGTGAATTGTATCCACACCTGCCCCAAATCCGGTCAATACGTTGGAACCCGTAAACAAGCGACTGTTGGCAGCATAAGTAAGAGGACTAACACCGCCACTGGCAGTGACCGTAACCTTACCACTGGTATCCCCATTGCACAAAACATTACTAATGCCCAGGCTGAAGGCCAATGCAGGCGGTTGTGTCAGGGTGATATTGGTATCCTTGGTACATCCCTTGGAATCCTTGAGGTGTACCACAAATGCACCTGCATTTAAAGAAGCATAAACAGTCGTAGTGGTAAACGGACTGGCGTTCAGCGCATATTGATAGGGCAAGGTCCCACCGATTCCACTAACAGTAATAGATCCCGTGGAGGCACCATTACAGGCCGGGTTTACCACACTCACCGTAACTCCCAGGACCGGAGGTTCTGTAATGGTAATTGTACTGTCCTTGATACATCCGTTCACATCCTTCATATGGACGATATGCGCCCCAGCATTCAAACCGGTTAGCAAAAAGGATGGGGTGTATACACCTGCATCAACTGCATAGGTATAGGGAGGAATGCCTCCGCTGCCTGTTACCGTAACGGTGCCGGAATTGCCTCCATTGCACAATACATTCGTGAGCACTAAGGAATAACTCAGCGGGCTGGGTTGTCCCAGAATGATATTGCTATCCTTTACACAGCCATTGGCATCTTTCACGTGAAGCGTATAGTTTCCTGCTGTTAATCCGTTAAATAAACCTGTAGCAACATAAGTGCCCGCACCCATAGCATATTGATATGGACTCTTACCCCCTACCCCTGTTATTGTAATGGATCCATTGGCAGCTCCGTTACATAAAGGTTGGACGAACGTATAAGTCAGCTTCAGCAGTAAAGGTTGGGTAATGGTAATGATGGAATCTTTGGTACAATTATTTGCATCCTTCAGATGAACGGTATGATTGCCTGCACCCAAACCTGTAAACGTGGTCGTACTTCCGAAGCTACCGGCATCTATCGCATAAGTATAGGAAGGGGTACCACCAGCTGCATTAATCGTTACACTTCCGGAGGTATCACCATTACAAAGCACATTCACCTGGTTAACCGTGAATGCCAGAGCAGCGGGTTGTGTCAAGGTAATCGTACTATCCTTATGACAGTTATTACCATCCTTTACATGGAGGACAAAGATGCCTGCAGACAGACCCGGATACGCGGTTGTGGTAGAAAAGGCGCTGGCATTTAATGAATAGAGGTAAGAGCCCGAACCACCGGCTGCAGTAATGCTGATCGAACCATTGGCATCGCCATTGCATAATGGGGATACACTTGTATAACCAATGCTCAATGCAGTTGGCTCGGTAATGGTTATAGTGGTATCCTTAAGACAGGCATTTGCATCTTTGGTATGAATAATATGAACACCTGCAGTCAGGCCGGTCAATAAATTACTCGCACCGTAGCTTCCGGCATCATAGGCATACGTATATGGCGTAATGCCGCCACTAGCGGTAATGGTTACGGTTCCGGTATTACCTCCGTTACAAAGCACATTCGTAACAGCCGCAGTGACCGTCACCTTGGATGGTTGTGACATGGTGATAATACTATCCCTGGTGCAAAGATGGGCATCCTTGACATGAAGGACATACACACTGGCTGTCAAACCATTAAAGCCTGGAGTACTTACAAAAGCTCCTGCACCCAATGCATATTGATAAGGCAGCGTACCCCCAATTCCAATAATGGTGATCGTACCATTGGCATCCCCATTACACAAGGGATCTGTTGAACTATAACTGATCTTGAGTTTATTCGGTTGAGAAATCGTGAAGGTGGTATCCTTCAGGCAATTATTGGCATCTTTGATATGGACGGTATGCGAACCAGCTCCCAGGCCTGTGAATGTAGTTACTGCACCAAAAGCACCGGCGTCAATGGCATAGCTATAAGCAATAGTACCACCACTCGCAGTAACACTTACCGAACCACTGGTATCCCCATTACACAAAACATTATTGACGGCTATTGAAACCCCAAGTGGAGCGGGTTCCGTTAACTGCACATTGCTATCCAGCCGGCAATTTTTGGCATCCTTGATATGCAGACCATAAGTTCCTGCAGACAAGCTGCTATACAAGGTGGTAGCCGTATAGCTACTGCTATTCAGCGCATAGATATAAGGTGAAGTACCTCCCAGTGCACTGAAGCTAATGCTTCCATTCGCATCGCCATTACAAAGTGGTCGAGTGAGCGTATAATTAATCTGCAAAGCAGCTGGCTCCGTAATGGTAATGACACTATCCTTGATACATCCCGCTGCATCTTTTATGTGTACCGTATGAGTTCCGGCTAAGAGGCTGGTGATAAGGTTACTGGCTCCAAAACCGCCACCGTCAATAGCATACGTATAGGCAGGTGTTCCTCCCCCTGCAGTTATGGTAACCGTACCACTATTCCCTCCATGACAAAGCACATTACTAACCACAACTCCGATCGTTATCGGACTTGGTTGCGTTATAGTAACTGTCGTATCAGAGATACAGGAATGGGTATCCTTGACATGAAATGTATAGGTTCCGGCGCCAAGCCCACCGAAGGTTCCAGTAGCTGTATAGGCACCAGCACCCTGGGCATATAAATATCCCGGTGAACCACCTGCCGCACCTATGATCACCTGCCCGTTTGTTTGTCCATTACAAAGCACATTTGTCACATTCGCAGAAGGCACGAGTAAATTGGGCTGTGTAATGGTCAGTGCCGTATCCTTGATACATCCATTGGTATCCTGGATATAGACCATGTAGGAAGCATTTGGCAACAGGTTGAAAACATTGACTGGGGTATATGGGCCTGCGCCCAGCGCGTATCGGTAGGGGGATTGCCCACCAATTCCGGTTACCGTAATGGAACCATTGTTCTGATTATAACAGACCACATTACTCAGGATAACATTGCCGTGAAGGTTCAGTGAGTCGATAATAGTAACGGTAGTATCACCAATACAGCCATGTGCGTCCTTCACATGGAAGGTGTAGGTTCCGGAGGGCAGCAAATTAAAAAAGCCTGAAGCTCCGTAGCTTCCGGATCCTTTGGCATAGGTGTAACCAGGGGTTCCACCATTGGCACTAAGGGTCACCGTACCATCACCCAATGTAGCGCAGGTACTGCTTCGAATGGCAACATGCGGAGCTATCCTGGCAGGAGCTATGAGAATGATATTGCTGTCCTTGATACAATTTGCCGCATCTTTTGCATGCAGTACATGGGCACCACCCAGCAATCCGGTGAAGGTTCCGGAAGCCGTGTAGGCTGCCCCGTCCACAGAATAGGTATAACCAGGTGTACCGCCACTCGCACTTAGGGTCAAGGACCCATCAGCACTATAGGAGCAATTCGGACTAACAAAGGTGTATCCAATGACAATAGGTGTAGGTTCCGTAATGGTTGCTGTTGTTGTTTTGATACAACCATGAGCATCTTTCACCCCAAGCGTATAGGTTCCGGCAGGCAGACTACTGAAGCTATTACTACCGACATAAGGACCTGCATTGATATTATATTGGTAGGGGGCCGTTCCTCCTCCCGCTGTTACGGTTAAGGCGCCATTATTTCCACCATTACAAGTGGCATTGGCACTTACGTTCGCTGAAATAGTCACTACCGCTGGTTCCGTAATTACAATTGTGGTATCAAAATAGCAGAGATCTATATCCTTAACATGGATGGTATAGGTACCCGCACTTAATCCGGAAAAGGTATTACTAGGGCCAAATGATCCGGAGCCGATGGCATAGACATAAGGCGGATAGGCACCCGATGCATTTACATTCACAACCCCATTAGTACCCCCAAAGCACAGTGGATTGGTGATCGGCAAACTTGCAGCGATGTGTACAGAATCCGCCAATACAATCAGGGTATCCTTCACACAACCCAAACTGTTCATGATATGAACGGTGTACGTACCAGAGCTCAGGCCATTAAAAATTCCAGAAGCCTGGTAACTGCCAGACCCAATGGCATACGTGTACGGGCCTACACTATTATAAGCGGCGATCGTAACAGCACCATTGGAAAAATGGTTACAGGGAGGTTTCGTTTGGGTAACCGTTGAATAAATTGCAGCCGTGTCTTTGAGCGTAAAGCTGGAATCCTTGGTACATCCTCCGGCATCTTTGGCATGGATCAGATAGGTGCCAGAAGTCAGCCCTGAGAAGGTATTTGCGGATGAAAAACTACCACTTCCGATGGCATATGTATATGGAGGGAAGCCATTGGATGCAGTTGCCGTCAGACTACCATTAGAACCGCCCACACAGGTTGGACTACTACTAAGCGCTGTTAATACAAGATTACTGGGAGGGACAAAAGTGATTATGGTATCATAGGTGCAACCAATGCTACTCAGGGTGGAAATTGTATAGGTACCTGCAATAACGCTGTCCTGGATGGTACCACTTACATTTTTAAAGGTATCAGCCACTCCAGGACCTGTTACACTGACCTGATAAGGACCGGAACCCAAAAATGGCGTCAGGCTGAACGTCGCCTTTTTAGTGCAGGTTGCGGGATTGATCAGATTAAATCCAGGATTCGGATTGCCATATACTGTCACAGAATAGGCAACTGATTGTTTACTGGACAAGGAGCATCCATCATCCGTGAAGGTGATGAAGAAGTTATAAGTACCGGCTGGTACATTGGCGATGTTCCAGGTGAAGGTTCCGGATGGCGCCAGGCTATTATTTCCGGTAATGGAAAAGGTGGCACCTGCAGGCAAACCGGTCACCTGCATATTAATATGGTCCCCATCCGCATCAGTAGGATTGATCTTAAAGGAAATGATCCCGGAAGAGGCACACGCAGCTACGGCAGTTCCGGAAAGAGCGGTAAGTCCAGAAGAAATATTACTTACGGTTCCGGTAGGAGGATTATTACTACAGGTTGTGAGCACTACAAAGGTCATTTCCCGCATGGAGGTACCCACCAAGACCCCATTCCGGTATTCATTAACCTGGCTTACAATCAAGGCACGTTGCCCTGCATTCGGAGTAAAGCTGATCTGACCACTAGAGGCTGAAAAGGAATAGGAACCTGCTGAAGTTGCTAAAGGAGCAGTTGCTGTAAACGGAGTGACATAGGTTACGGTACCAGGGGCATTTAAACCAGTTACCAGGGAAAAACTAAGCGAATCCAGATTGGGATCAACGGCTCCAGGATTATAATTTGCTGGCTTATTGACACAAAAAAATGGCGTGGGTATGGTGGTATAATTAACGGATGAATTCGTACCGACGGTATTATTTAATAATGCTTCGAGAACAGTAGTCGATCCGCCCACAATGTTTGTGATGCTATTCGAACGACCAGCTGTACTGGTGCTCATGGTTCCGGTAAATTGAAATTTCCAGTTGGCAGAAAGGGCATTCAAGGTCACTTTCCCCTGGTAGATGTATCGGGTAACTCCGGGAATCGTACTGCTAGGATTGCTACAAACCGTATTACTGGCCTGCGATGGGCAGACCGGTGTTACCTCAAAACCATTTCCTACCTGGGAAATGTTCATGGTATTGTAGAGCGTAGCCCCATTATAGGTCCTGATCTGTGCGGTGGCCCCATTCAGCGTAGAAAAAGCACTACCAGAGCAGTCTCCAAATACCGTTAATGTAACGATGTATCGATTTCCGCTATCCCAGGTATAGTTTAAATCTGCACCATAAAAGTGGGTTGCTGAAGCTTTTATACCTGGTAGTAATGCCAGGGGTACTAATAATAAAAGCAATAAATGACGTAGCATTAGCCTCATAGACAAAAATATATCAGCCATATACTTACGTATATTGGCAAATGAACCGGTTTCGAAAGTATAAGACGGTCTGCAAGCCCTCAAGGTTTGCTTCAGCTTAAACTATTCCTAAAGTTATTACCTGAATCGCAAAGATAATCGTCCAAGTCAAAGCTTTTAAGTCATATCAATGTCTGCGATGATTGGCCTCCCTGCAATTTTAAGCCTCTTTACCGCAGACAGATGTCCTGAACGCAAATTTTCAATTCAAGGATGGATGCTATACTTAACCGGATCCCGAAAAACCATCTTAATTATGAAAGGATTATACCAATCTCACCTGAATAAGTCCAAAGGCAAGGTTTTTGCTATTGTCCAGCCCCGAATTGAAATGGTTACCTGGATTAATTCAGTTAGGTTCTGCCATAATTTCCGAAGCACTGTACTAATAAAAACTATCCCAGATTCATTGCTACTTTCCGATTTACATTCATCTTGACCGAAGACTGCCTATTTACCTACTGGGAGTTAATTGAGCTATAAAAGGGGTTTTCGACTTTTGGGGGTGCTTAATTTATCCTTCTATGAATTAGTATCCTATACAGTTGGTGAAGTCACCAACCTTGGCGTGTATGCTTGCTGAAGACCCCAAACATCGTGTGTTTGTGAGGAAACAATCATAATAGAAAGGTCCTCAGGCACCGCAGAAAATCATCCTGAAAATCCTAAAACCCAGCTAATCCTGATTCAGACAAATAATCGATAGAAACCGTAATCAAAGCCAGCAGGTACAGGAGCTGATATCTTAATCCTGGAGTTGTTGGTATAAACCTCCGGCTGATCCACTATAAAAGATGAATTCAAATGGAATGATCCAATTCCAATTTTATAAAATGCTTACGACTTATAAAGACTCAAGGACTGCATCAATCTTATCATATTGAGGCTCCTCACCGGCATTATCCAATACTTCTGCATAACGAATGATGCCTTCCTTGTCAATGACGAATGCAGAACGTTTGGAAACGCCTTTGAATCCCATATCTGTCCAGCTAGTATAGATGCTTTCATAAGCATTGGACGCTTCCTTATTAAAATCGGATAACAGCGGAAAATTCAGGTGTTGTTGTTTTCCAAATTCACCCAGCGTAAACGGTAAATCCACAGAGATCCCATAAACCTGGGCATTTAGATTATTATACTTGCTGAGATGGTCTCTGAAAAGGCATAATTCTTTGGTACAAACGGAGGTAAAAGCAGCGGGAAAGAACAACAAAACCACATTTTTTCCTTTTTGGCTGGAAAGACTTACTGCTTGTTTGTTCGTGTCGAATAATGTAAAATCTGGAGCTGATTGACCGATCTGAATAGACATTTGAATGAAGGATTGAATGAACGGATGATTTTTTACAAAAGCAAAGTTGCAAAAGGACCGGCAATTCGAAGGAAGACATTTTTTACGCACTTATAAGGACACTCCATCCGTTGGAAGCCTACTGCCATTATCCATTAATATGGAGGATGCAGGTGAAAAAATGACCGCTCATTCAAGGTTCCTGGCTAAATATCCGCCATTCTGCTGAAAAATTGTCTGTCATGGTCTTATGGCACAATTGCTGCTGATTGGAATGCACAAGATTTTCAACTCTTACTAAATAAATATCTAATAACTATGGCAAGAATCACGCCTCTTCATGACCGGGTAGTCGTAAAACCAAATCCAGCAGAAGAAAAAACAGCTAGTGGCATTATTATCCCTGATACTGCCAAGGAAAAACCTATGCGCGGAACCGTTATTGCAGTCGGACCAGGCAAGCCTGATGAACCAACTACAGTAAAAGAAGGGGATAATGTACTTTATGGCAAGTATGCCGGTACTGAAATCAGCCTCGATGGCGACGATTTTCTAATTATGCGGGAGTCAGATATTCTCGCAATCATTTAATTCATTAAGTACCGGATCTCCAGCTTTGCAATGATTAGATCCTCTATACCGCTAGCCAAGCTGTAACCCTTGCTTAAATCATCAATTATTCAAAATAATAAATACAATGGCAAAACAACTCTTTTTTAATACGGAAGCCCGGGCAAAAATGCTTCGTGGTGTGGACGCTTTAGCCGATGCAGTTAAGGTGACCCTGGGCCCAAAAGGCCGGAATGTAGTTATCGAAAAGAAATTCGGTGCTCCTTCCATCACCAAGGATGGTGTTACAGTTGCAAAAGAAATTGAACTGGAAGACGCCATTGAAAATATGGGCGCCCAAATGGTAAAGGAAGTTGCTTCCAAAACCGCTGATATCGCGGGTGATGGTACTACTACTGCAACCGTTCTTGCTCAGTCAATCATTCGTGAAGGCCTTAAAAATGTGGCTGCCGGCGCTAATCCAATGGATCTGAAGCGCGGTATCGACAAAGCTGTTGCCAAGGTTGTTGAAAACCTGAAAAGCCAGAGCCAGACTGTTGGTTCGGATAGCAGCAAGATCGAGCAGGTTGCTACGATCTCTGCCAATAATGATAGCACGATCGGCGCCCTGATTGCCCAGGCAATGGGTAAGGTCGGCAACGAAGGTGTGATCACTGTTGAAGAAGCCAAGGGTACTGAAACTACTGTAGAAGTAGTAGAAGGTATGCAATTCGATCGCGGATACCTGTCCCCATACTTCGTTACCAATACCGAGAAGATGCAGGCGGAATTACAGAATCCGTATATCCTCATCTACGAAAAGAAAATCTCTACCCTGAAGGATATCCTTCCAATCCTGGAAAGCACCGTTCAAAGTGGTCGTCCATTGCTGATCATCGCTGAAGATGTGGATGGTGAAGCCCTGGCTACTCTGGTGGTGAACAAGCTGCGCGGCTCCCTCAAGATCGCTGCTGTAAAAGCACCTGGTTTTGGGGATCGCCGCAAGGAAATGCTCCAGGATCTGGCCGTACTGACCGGTGGAACGGTTATCAGCGAAGAACAAGGTTACAAGCTGGAAAATGCAACCATCGAATACCTGGGTCAGGCGGAAAGCATTACCATCGACAAGGATAATACCACCATCGTTGGTGGCAAGGGTGAAAAGGAAAATATCACTGGCCGTGTCAATCAGATTAAGGCTCAGGTTGAATCCACTACTTCCGATTATGATCGTGAAAAGTTACAGGAGCGTCTTGCCAAGCTTTCCGGTGGAGTTGCCGTATTGTATGTGGGTGCTGCTACCGAAGTAGAAATGAAAGAAAAGAAGGATCGTGTAGATGATGCTTTGCATGCAACCCGCGCTGCCGTTGAAGAAGGCATCGTAGCAGGTGGTGGTACTGCCTTTATCCGCGCTATTGAAAGCCTGAAGGATATGGTAGAGATGGATGGAGATGAGGCTACTGGCGTTCAAATTGTACGCCGTGCTCTGGAAAGTCCACTTCGTACCCTGGTTGAAAATGCCGGACTGGAAGGTTCTGTTATTGTCAATAAGGTTCGTGAAGGATCTGGCGATTATGGCTTCAATGCCCGTACCGAGGTTTATGAAAATCTGATCGGTGCTGGTGTTATTGATCCAACCAAGGTTACTCGTGTAGCTCTTGAGAACGCAGCTTCTATTGCAGGTATGTTACTCACTACGGAGTGCGTTATCTCTGATAAGCCAGCACCTAAGGAAGCAGCTCATTCCCATGGTGGCGGAATGCCAGGTGGTGGAATGGGTATGGACTACTAAGTCCATAATACCGCCTAAAGCCGTATTTAACAAAAGTAAAAGCCGTCTCAGATCAAGTCTGGGGCGGCTTTTTTTGAAGTAGTTTAAAAAACCGGCCATCTTAATAAAACTCCTTAGTGATTCAGTCGGAGTTCGGAGCATCCCATTTATCGGATGAGTTCCAGATCCCCTTTCATAATGATCTGCTTCCCGGTATTGGATTTTCTAAAAATAGCCATATACATATAGGTTCCAAATGGTGCGGGTACCCCATTCTGAGTTCCATCCCATTTCGCATTCTGATCTGTACTTACATAAATCCGCTGGCCCCAGCGATTGTAAATGCTGAGTTGAAAATCGTTTACCAGACATCGTACCAGCGGACCAAACTGCTCATTTCGTCCATCGCCATTCGGGGTAAAGGCTGTTGGAAATTCAATACAATTTTCACAGGCAATCGAGTTTACCTGGAAGGTATCATCTACCAATGCACATTCATTGTATGATGCCCGGATATACTGACCATCACGAGGAGGGACGATACAGCAACTGGTTTCTCCCGTGTTCCATTTATAATTGAGATCATACGCCGTGGCGGTACCGATGGTCTTGTAATAATTGATCACACCATTGCATCGAACTAAGGTATCCGGAGGCAGGGAGCGGGCAAGGGTCATTACAAAAATTCGCATGCGGACGAAATCACTCTGACAGCTTCCGGAGCGACTTCCTACATAAACCATAGTAAGCCCAGGGGTGTCCGTATTAATACTGGGCTGACTATTGATTGCAGGATTTCCCGAAACATTTGTTGACCATACCAGTCCCAATCCACTAACCAGTAAAACAGGCGATTTTGTGAATTGACAAATATTGGTATCGTTTACGATAGGCGTTGCAGGAATGCGAAATTCAATATGGTACAAGTCCCGAAGGATATTGCAGCCATCGAAAGATTCGCAGCTATAGTCACCGGTTCCGGTAACTAATATTTGATTGGTTTTTGCCCCATTGTTCCAATGATAGAACGGAGCGCTTTTGGCACTTGATACAAGCAGACTGCTATCGCTTTGTTGGCATACCGAAAGACTATGAACCGTTATGAGGGTGTCGGCTATTACCTGGAAACTATCGGTATAACTCGCACAGGTATTCTGCGAAAGGCAGACATAATTTCCGGGTTGAACCGCTTGAATACTCCTCCCCTTTTGCCCTGTATTCCAGGCATAACTGGCAGTGGAAAGGCTGGCGGTTAATTCAATGGGCCTACTGAGACTATCGCAGGCTTTCATGATATGGATCGCACTATATACACTGGGTATAATCTTGAAACTATCGATATGGAATGAGGAATCATTATAGGCCTTACAAACATAACTGCCGGGTTTAAGGATCTGAATGTATTGGGTGGTATCCCCGGTATTCCATTGGAAATGGCCCTTGGTAAGGGATGAACTCAGGATCATGCTACCAATGGAAGAGTCACAATTGCGAATCGTGTAGGATCGGGAGTAAAGCGGCAGCACACTCACATCATCCACATACATATAGCTATAAGTATTCGGTTGATTCGTGCAAGTTGGGATCGTAACCGGGAAGGGGCTGGTTGCGAAACTCCCGATCGTCAACCAGGTTTCGCCTCCTTTAGCTTTAAAGGTGCCCGCTATTTCATACCAGACACTAGAGTCCGACAAAATTCTGGAGCTGTCATTCTTAATATCATAGCGCAGATCCATCTGGCTGGTATATGGGGTGCGGCTAATCGGAAAGACCTGGGAAAAATTAGCGCCCACTTCATTCATAACCAGGTTGACCCAACCGGTTATGAAAGTGGGGCTTACGTAAAACCGAACATAGTAACTACTGTCTTTGATCAATGGGCTGCTTAAACGGGTGGTTATCACTTCCCGGTATCCTTGTGCCGAATCGCCCGAAATATTGCTATACATAACGAGTCCGGCATATGAAATCCCACTATGAGGTTGTTGATAGCCCAATTGGTTGGTAGGTACCGCATAATTGGCATTTGCAGCGGTACAATTGCGATAATAGTCAGGGGTTGGCCCCAGGATAGGGGACACCCATTGATCCACAAAAGGAAAATTGGAATAGCCCGGAGAATATGGGATCAGATCAAATTGAAGCGATGCATAGGGACAGGCAAATGCTTTCTCAAAATCACCATTACCAACAAAATTCTGCGAATAACCCTTGGTACTGAAAAGAATCAGCCATAAAATGATCCATGCAGATCGTAGGTTAGTAAGCATAAAATTTCAATTATAGGCGATCATCCAGTTTATGCTTTTCCAGTATATAGGAATCTATTCACCGAATTTACTCACAGGCGTTTAATAATTTCAATACTCAAAACGGCCAATGGACCCCGATTGCTTGTTTATAAGCTATACGGTTAAGGAGATACATTTAAATCTGTCAATGCCATGACAACTCGAGGGCCCTTTCAAACCATTTAATGAAGCATCCAGCCTTTTTTCTGCGGGGTTCTTCACCCAATTATTAATAAGGATTCCAATAGCTTTGGTAAGGTTCCGGCCTAATAATGCCGGTCACGCTTGAGTATGAATTACCAGGAGGAATTTCCGGCATTAAAAAATGGGTGTTATCTCAATACTTCCAGCTCAGGTTTGCTTTCAAATAGTTTGCAAAACTGGCGTAGATCCCATGACCAGGCATTTCTCCAATCTGGCAGTGGATTCCGCGTGGACCAGGCAAGCTTTTTAGAATCGGTAAGGTGCACTGTGTTGGATTTTCTGGAAGCTGGGAATGCTACCTGTTTCCTGGTGCCCAATGCGTCTATTGGTTTTAATTGTTTTCTGGATGGTCTGGAGGGCCATAAACGGGTATTGCTCCTTGACCAGGAATACCCGTCCCTTTACTACCCCATTCAATCCCGGAAATTCGAATGGAATCAATTGGCTGTTACCGAAAACCTGGAACAGGACCTCCTGGACCGTATCGAACAATACCGCCCGGAACTCTTTGTTTACAGTATGGTTCAGTACCAAAACGGGATTAAACTTGATGCCGATTTTATTCGCGGATTGAAAACAAAATATCCAGAATTGATTATCGTTGGAGATGGCACGCAGTACCTGGGAACAGAACCTTTTAATTTCCAGGAATCAGCTTTGGATGCGGTGGTATGCAGTGCCTATAAATGGTTGTTGGGAGGTTATGGGAATGGTTTCATTTGTCTACGAAAAGAAATCGCGAGCCAGCTCTACCAGGGATGCGGTGAACAAGCCTTACCGACAGAAGTCTTCCTGCAACATAAAAGTCCTTTGAGTTTCCGTTTTGAACCCGGACATCTGGATACCCTTTCATTTGGAAGTATGCAGCATTCGATGATGGCTTTGCAAAAAATCGGTTTAAAGGAAATTGGTGAAAAACTGGAGTCAATCGGAGCCACTGCATTTGAAGCGTTTAAGATCCGCAAACTCCTGGAGCCGGCCGTGGCAGCACGAAAAAAGCACAGTACTATTTTCCGTCTGCAGATCGCACCGGAAGCAATATCTGCCATTCTTGCAGCTGGGATCATTGCAGTAGCAAGGGGCTATGGGATCCGGGTTTCTTTTCACCTTTATAATGAGATTCCGGATTTGGAATACTTACTGAAAGTACTTGACAGGATCTCTTAAAAGCCTACTATCCCAAAGGATATATCCTCGTAGGGGAAAAATCTGCGCTACCGCTTATAAAGATCGAAACTTAATTTCGGAGAGCATGGTTTTTATAAGTTCTTAGTCATAATTCTTAATCATATGCGAATCCTGGGTATTTTGGTTCTTACCATTGGCTTTCTATTAATCATTTTTAATGGTTTTGATTTCCAGGAAGAAAAGCAAGTTGCCCGCATAGGACCTGTAGAAATCAACCGGAAAGAAGATCGCCATATCGATTGGCCGATCTGGACAGGAGGAATCGTGGTGCTTGCAGGAATTGGTCTATTAATTGCTGCAAGGAAGAAATAATTCCAGCCTTTTTTTCACTATTAATATCATAGTTCAAACTAATGAGCTGTAAGGGTGGATCAAGTCCAGCCTCTAAAATAACCCAGTCCAGGAAATCGGGGGGATACCCCCAAAAAAAATCCCGATGCCTTAAGGCACCGGGATTTGATACTTATTATTGTAAACCTATTTCTTGACTACTTGTCCAGCCACAACACTGGATTTCCCTTGGATCACCACTACGGCATATACCCCTGATGGATATGGGCTCAGATCCAAAGTTGCCACATTGCTATTGGCTAACGTACTTGTCACTACCTGACCCAGCATATCCATTACACGGACTTCATTTCCTGCTACGATTCCGGATACCTTAATGTAATTGCTGGTCGGATTCGGAGCAATAGAGATGACATGGTCTTCGCAACTGGTCATCACCGTGATGGTCTGGCTATAATTGCTGGAACCATTCAGGCCAATGACTCTCAGGCGATAATAACCCTTGCCACTGCTTTGTGTATAATGATAGCTGAATGAACCA